>Ga0075163_10000024_pt1 | contig 156109 bp, 140 predicted proteins | sample JI1023141ADNA_FD_71478 | JGI IMG/M metagenome (GOLD analysis project Ga0075163, IMG submission 71478) | Wastewater effluent complex algal communities from Wisconsin, to seasonally profile nutrient transformation and Carbon sequestration -... | ecosystem: Engineered > WWTP > Effluent > Algae...
AAGCCGAAGCCGAAGCCGAAGCCGAAGCCGAAGCCGAAGCCGAAGCCGAAGCCGAAGCCGAAGCCGAAGCCGAAGCCGAAGCCGAAGCCGAAGTTCCCGCCGAGCTGGTTGATTGGCCGGTAGTCGACATTGCCGAACCGGAGCCTGTTGCAGAAATTCCCGAAGAGGCTGTGGTCGAGGCACCGATGGCCGATGAGCCATCGCTTGAAGAGTTGCTGCTTGATGTTCCGGCGGCTGAACTCCTGGTTGTCGAACCTGAGCCGGCCGACGAGCCTATGCCGGAAGTCATCGAGCTGGTGGAGCTTGGCGAGCCGGAACTACCGGAGTCGCCTGCTGAAACCGAAGAGGCTTCTTCCGATACGCCGCCGACCGTCACCGCATCGCCGACCCTCTATGACATTTTCCGTGAAGAGGCGCGCGGTCACCTGCAGACCTTGCTGGCGAGTTATGTCGTCCTCGACACGAATCCCTCGGGGGCCACGACTTTCGAGATGACCCGGGCGGCTCATACGCTGGGGGGTATCGCTGCTACGGTCGGCCTGATGCCGATCAACCGTCTGGCTATCGCCCTCGAGCATGCCCTGTTGCGTCGTGACGGATCGGCCCATCCTGAGAGCATCGAAGGCCTGGAAACGGTTCGTCAAAGCATCATCACGCTGGAAAGCATGTTCGATGCGCTGGCCCGCCAACAGGCGCCGGACGACCAGCTGCAGCTGATCGCCGCGCTTGATGACATTTTCCATCCGGCGCCCATGGTCGAGGAGCCTGCTCCACCGGCCAGCGCCGAAATCATCCCGCTGCATGGTGGCGCGCCGAGCGCCGCACCGGAGAAGGAAGCGGTTCAGGCAGCTGCTGCCCCGGCTCCGGCCCTGCCGCAACTGACCGACGAATTCGACGAACAGCTGCTGCCCATCTTCCTTGAAGAGGCGGTGGATTTGACCCGCGACCTGATGGTGCAGTTGCGCGGCTGGCGGGCCGATCCCGCCGGTGGCCCGGCGCCGCACGCGATTGCCCGCCTGTTGCATACCTTCAAGGGCAGCGCGCGGATGGCCGGCGCAATGAATCTCGGTGAGCTTACCCACATGCTCGAGGCGCGAGTCGAGGAAGCCATGCGCCTTGGCAAGGCTTCGCCGGCTTTCATCGATGAAATCGAAGCCGGTTGCGATACCTTGGTCCAGTCGGTCGAGCGCCTGCGTGCCGGTCCGCAGGAGGCAGTGGAGCCTGAGGCTCCCGCCGCGGCCCCGGTTCTTGAGTCAGGGGGCGTGGCGGAGGTTGCAGCAGCTCCGGTTGCCCTTCAGCCGGTGGCGCATGAGCCCGACAGCGAAGGCGAGGCGGCGGGTCAGCGGGCGACCCTGCGCGTTCGTGCCGACCTGATCGACCGTCTGGTCAATGAAGCGGGCGAGCTGTCCATCGCCCGGACCCGGATCGAAGGCGAAATGCGCAGCCTGAAGGGCTCGCTGCTTGAACTGACGGAAAACGTCATTCGTCTGCGCCGCCAGTTGCGCGACATCGAAATCCAGGCCGAAACGCAGATCCAGGCGCGTGTTGCCCATACGCCGGAAGGCGAAACCGATTTCGACCCGCTGGAACTCGACCGCTTCACGCGCTTCCAGGAACTGACCCGCTTCATGGCCGAGTCGGTCAACGACGTTGCGACGGTCCAGCAGAATCTGTTGAAGAACCTTGACGATGCCAATGCGGCGATTCTCGCGCAATCGCGCCTGAACCGCGGTCTGCAGCAGGAGCTGATGGGCGTGCGCATGTTGCCGTTCTCCAGCCAGACCGAGCGTCTTTACCGCATCGTCCGCCAGACGACCAAGGAGACCGGCAAACGGGCGACGCTGGACATCGTCGGTGGCCAGGTTGACGTCGACCGTTCGGTGCTGGACAAGATGCTGGCGCCGATCGAACACATGCTGCGCAATGCCGTGGCGCACGGTATCGAAAATCGCGACCAGCGCCTGGCCGCCGGCAAGCCGGAAGTCGGCGAAATCATCGTCAAGCTGGCTCAGGAAGGCAATGAAATCATCCTGTCGATGTCCGACGATGGCAAAGGTCTGGACGCCGAGCGTATCCGCGCCCGGGCCGAGGCCATGGGGCTGCTCCAGCCCGGCCAGTCGGCCGACGACGCGACGCTGTTCGATTTCATCTTCCAGCCGGGCTTCTCAACCGCGGCCGAACTGACGCAACTGGCCGGTCGCGGCATCGGCATGGACGTCGTCAAGACCGAAGTCGGAGAACTCGGCGGGCGCATCGAAATCCTGTCGCAGGCCGGCAAGGGAACGACCTTCCGGCTCTATCTGCCGCTGACCCTCGCCGTCACGCAGACGCTGCTGGTCCGCGTTGGGCATCAGCACTTCGCTGTACCTTCGACCATGATCGAGCAGGTCATGGAAATGAAGGAAAAGGGTCTCGCCGCCATTCGCGACCAGGGAGAAGTGGTCTGGCAGGGCAACCGCTATCCCTTCCATTTCCTGCCGCATCTGCTCGGCGACGCCCAGGCCTTGCCGGAACTGCATCGCCAGTACTGGGTGCTGCTGCTGCGTTCCGGTTCGCAGCGTGTTGCCGTGCTGGTCGACGAACTCAACGGCAATCAGGAAGTCGTGGTCAAGAACATTGGCGCCCAGTTGGCGCGGGTGGTGGGTATCGCCGGTGCAACCGTGCTTGGCGACGGTCGCGTCGTGCTGATCCTGAATCCGGTGGCGCTGGCCAGCCGGACGCCGGTGGTCAGCGTGCAGGCCGCCATTCCGGCAGCCCCGGTCTCGGTGGCGACCGAAGTCGCGGCCATGCCGACGGTGATGGTGGTCGACGATTCGCTGACCGTGCGCAAGATCACCAGCCGGTTGCTGATGCGTGAAGGCTACCAGGTCGTTCTGGCCAAGGACGGCGTCGATGCGCTGGAGCAGTTGATCGACGTGATACCGGACGTCATCCTGTCCGACATCGAGATGCCGCGCATGGATGGCTTCGATTTCGTGCGCAACGTTCGTGGTGACGAGCGCCTGCGCAACCTGCCGATCATCATGATCACCTCGCGGACGGCGGATAAACACCGTAACTACGCGCTGGAAATCGGCGCCAACCACTACCTCGGCAAGCCCTACGACGAAGTCGAGTTGCTCGGGCTGGTTGCCGGCTACTGCAAGCGCGCGCAGTAAGACGCGCCGAAATAAGGGCTGACCGTGGCAAATGCTACGGTCAGCCCATTTTTTTGGCCATTTTCAAAATTCCATAGCGTGCCAGCGTTTCCTCGCGGGCGCTGGCGTGATCGACGATTGGCGCCGGGTAGTCGCGGCCGATCACGACGCCGAGATCTTCCTGCTCAACTCGCCCCATCTGCCACGGGGCGTGGATTTTCTTGGCTGGCAGGGCGGTCAGTTCCGGCACGTAGCGGCGGATGAACTTGCCCTCCGGATCGAATTTTTCGGATTGTGTGACGGGGTTGAAGATGCGGAAGTAGGGCTGGGCGTCACAGCCGGTCGAAGCCGCCCATTGCCAGCCACCGTTATTGGCCGAGAGGTCGAAATCGTTCAGTTGCTCGGCGAAATAACGTTCGCCGAGCCGCCAGTCAATGCCGAGGTCCTTGGTCAAAAATGAGGCGACGATCATGCGCAGGCGGTTGTGCATCCAGCCGCAGTGGTTCAGCTGCCGCATTGCGGCATCGACCAGCGGATAGCCGGTGCGGCCGGCGCACCAGGCGGCGAAGGCTTCCGGTCGTTTGGCCCAGCGGATCGCATCGTATTCGGGCTTGAAGGCGTGGCCGACCACGTGTGGAAAATGGTCAAGAATCATGAAGTAGAAATCGCGCCAGATCAGTTCGCTGAGCCAGGCATCCGCCTTGGCGGCCAGCGCATGGCGGACCAGTTCGCGGATCGAGATGGTGCCGAAGCGCAGATGGACCGACAGGTAGGAAACGCCCTTGATGGCCGGGAAGTCCCGCCGGCTGGCGTAATGCTCGATCCGCCCGCCGGAAAAATCGTCCCAGAGCGCCCGGGCGCCCGACATGCCAGGCTGGATGCCGAGTTCGGCGAGGTCGGTTTCGGCGAAGCCGATCTGCCCCAGGGCCGGAACGCCGACGAGTTCGCTGGCGGCCAACGCTCCATCGCATGGCCAGGCCGCGCAGTCGGCCGCGGTTAGACGCTTCAGCCAGGCATTCTTGTACGGTGTGAATACCGAGAACGGCTTGCCGGCCTGGGTGAGCACCTCGTCGCCATCGAAAATCGCCTGATCCTTGCTGCTGTGAAAATCGATGCCGCCAGCCTGCAGTCGCTCGGCGATCCGCGCATCGCGGGCCTTGGCCGCCGGTTCGTAGTCGCGGTTGGCAAAAACCGCGGCGACCCCGAGCTCCCGGGCCAGCGCGGGAATTTCCTCGGTCGCCCGGCCGTGGCGGACGATCAGTCCGCCGCCTCGGGCGCGCAGGGCGGCATCGAGTTCGAGCAGCGAGGCGTGGATGAAATGGACGCGGCGGTCACATTTGGCAGGCAGGGCCTCAAGAATTTCGCTGTCGAAAATAAAGGCACAAAACACCTGCCGTGCCTCGGCAAGGGCCGCGGCGAGCGCGGCATGATCATGGTCGCGCAGATCGCGGCGAAACCAGACCAGGGCTTTTTCTTGGTTCATGGTTGGTTTGTACCTCCCCGGCGATTAAAATTCCAGTCATGGACAACGTCAATCTGACCGATAACTTCCTGATCGCCATGCCGACCCTGGAAGACCCGTATTTTTCCAACGCCCTCGTCTATATCTGCGAACACAACGAGAACGGGGCGCTGGGCATCATCGTCAACCGGCCGATCGACATGAATCTGGCGGCCTTGTTCGAAAAAATCGACATCAAACTCGCCGCCGAGAGCCTTGCCGACCTGCCGGTCTACTTCGGCGGACCGGTTCAGCTCGACCGCGGTTTCGTGCTGCATCGCCCGATCGGCCGCTGGCAGTCGACGCTGGCTGTGACGGGCGATGTGGGACTGACCAGTTCGCGCGATGTCCTGACCGCCGTCGCTAGTGCAGGTGAGCCTTCCGAAATCATCGTCACCCTAGGCTATGCCGGCTGGGATGCCGGCCAGCTCGAAAACGAACTGGCCCAGAATTCCTGGCTGACCGTGCCGGCCAAGGCCAGCATCCTGTTCGATCTGCCGCCCGAGGAGCGCCTGCCGGCGGCGATGCAGAAGCTCGGCATCAGCTTCACCCAACTTTCCGATGTGGCTGGGCACGCATGAGCGCTTTGGCTCGCTGATGGGTACGGTCCTCGCGTTCGACTTCGGCGAAAAGCGCATTGGCGTCGCCACCGGCGAAACCCTGCTCGGCAGCGCCCACCCGCTGACCGTCATCCATGCCGAATCGAACGACGACCGTTTTGCTGCGATCGGCAAGCTGGTCGCTGAATGGCAGCCGGAGCAACTGGTCGTTGGCCTTCCCTCTCATGCCGACGGAACGCCGCACGAAATGACCCGTCTGGCGACCAAGTTCGCCGAACGTCTGAAAAAACGCTTCGATTTGCCGGTTTCATTCGCTGATGAACGCCTCACCTCACTCGATGCCGAATCCCGCCTGCGCGAAACCGGTCGCAACAGCAAGTCCGCCAAGCCGCTGCTCGATGCCGTCGCGGCCCAACTCATTCTCCAAACCTGGTTCGAAAGCCCGCACCATGTCACCCCTGCCCAACCCACTGCCTGACGCCGAGGCACAGTGTCGCCAGCTGGCCGACCTGATCCGTCCGCAACTTGCCAACAATCCCGCGCTGGTCGGCATTTTCAGCGGCGGCGCCTGGATCGCCGAACGCCTCCGGGAACTGCTCGGCCTGAGCGAAGAGATCGGCCTGATCGACGTCTCCTTCTACCGCGACGACTTTGCCGAAAAGGGCCTGCACCCGCAGTGCCGGCCGACGGTCATCCCCTTCGACGTCGAGGGTCGCCACATCATCCTGGTCGATGACGTGCTCTACACCGGCCGGACGACCCGCGCCGCGATCAACGAGCTGTTCGACTACGGCCGCCCGGCCTCGGTCGCGCTGGCCGTGCTGGCCGACCGCGGTGGACGCGAATTGCCGATCGGCGCCACCTACGGCGTCTGGGATGTCGCGCTGGCTGACGATCAGAACCTGGTGCTGGCCCGCAACGACGACGGTCAACTCGCCTGGAGGCTGGAAGAAAATGCATAACCCGCAGTTGAACAAGGACGGCGAACTCAGCCATTTGTTGTCCATCGAAGGCCTGCCGCAGCGCATCCTGACCCAGATCCTCGATACCGCCGAATCCTTCATGGAAGTCTCGGCGCGCGACGTCAAGAAGGTGCCGCTGCTGCGCGGCAAGAGCGTCTTCAACCTGTTCTTCGAGAACTCGACGCGCACCCGTACCACCTTCGAGATCGCCGCCAAGCGGCTGAGCGCCGACGTCATCAACCTCGACATCAACAAGTCCTCGACGGCCAAGGGCGAGACCCTGCTCGACACCATCGACAACCTGGTCGCCATGCACGCCAACCTGTTCGTCGTTCGCCACGCCTCCTCCGGCGCGCCCTACCTGATCGCCGAGCACCTGCAGCGCATCGGCCGCGACGACGTGCATGTCGTCAATGCCGGCGACGGTCGTCACGCCCACCCGACGCAGGGCCTGCTCGACATGTACACCATCCGCCACTACAAGAAGGACTTCACGCAACTGCGCGTTGCCATCGTCGGCGACATCCTGCATTCGCGCGTCGCCCGCTCCGACATCCACGCGCTGACCACGCTCGGCGTCCCGGAAGTCCGCGCCATTGGCCCGGAAACGCTGTTGCCCAAGCACCTCGACAAGCTCGGCGTGCAGGTCTACCACGACATGAACGAAGGCCTGAAGGACGTCGATGTGGTCATCATGCTGCGCCTGCAGAACGAACGGATGACTGGCGCGCTGCTCCCCTCGGCCGGCGAATATTTCCGCCACTACGGCCTGACGCCGCAGAAGTTGGCGCTCGCCAAGCCCGACGCCATCGTCATGCACCCGGGGCCGATGAACCGCGGCGTCGAAATCCACTCGGCGGTGGCCGACGGCGCGCAGGCCGTCATCCTGCCCCAGGTCACCTTCGGCATTGCCGTGCGCATGGCCGTCATGAGCATCGTTGCGGGGAATTGAAATGAACATCGTCATCGAAAACGGCCGCGTAATTTGCCCCAAAAATGGCATCGACCGTAGCATTTCCCTCTACATCGCCGACGGCAAGGTCGCCGGCCTCGGCGAAGCGCCGGCCGGCTTCGTCGCCGAACAGACCATCGACGCCACCGGCTGCGTCGTCAGCCCGGGGTTGATCGACCTCGGCGCCCGCCTTAACTCCATCGAGGCCGAACTGGCTGCCGCCGTCGCCGGCGGCGTGACGTCGGTCGTTGTCCCGCCGGATGCCGATCCCCCGCTCGACGAACCGGAACTGGCCGACCGCCTGGTCCATCGTGCCAAGGAAATCCGCAAGGCACGTGTCCTGCCGCTTGGCGCACTGACACTTGGCCTCAACGGCGAGCGTTTGGCCGAACTGGCCGGCCTGAAGAAAGCCGGCTGCGTCGCCTTCTCGCAGGCCAATCGGGCGGTCATCGACACCGAAGCCCTGCTCCGCGCGATGGAATACGCCGCCACCTTCGGCTTTGCCATCTGGCTGCAGGCGCAAGATCACTGGCTGGCGCGCAACGGCATCGCCCACGAAGGGGAGGTTGCCAGCCGCCTCGGCCTGGCTGGCATCCCGGTCGCCGCCGAAACCATCGCGGTCGCCACCATCGTCCAGTTGGTCCGCGACACCGGCTGCCGCGTGCATCTGACGCGCATATCCTCGGCCGCCGGCATGGCCCTGATCCAGCGCGCCCGCCACGACGGTCTGCCGATCACCTGCGACATCGGCGTCCATCACCTGCTTCTGACCGAAAACGATATCGGCTTCTTCAACCCGCATGCCCGCTTCTCCCCGCCGCTGCGCGCACAAGGCGACCGCGAGGCACTGTCGGCCGCCGCCGCGGGCGGCCTGGCCGCGATCTGCTCGGACCACACTCCCGTCGGCGCCGACGACAAGCTGCTGCCCTTCGGCGAAGCCAAACCGGGCGCCACCGGCCTCGAAGTCCTGCTGCCGCTGACCCTGAAATGGGCCGAGGCAGCCAAGGTCGACCTATCCGCCGCGCTGGCCCGCATCACCTCGGCCCCGGCCGAAGTACTCGGCCTGGCCAGCGGCCAACTGGGCGTCGGCGCAGTCGCCGACATCTGTATCTTCGACCCGGAAGCGACATGGCAACTCACCCCGGAAACCCTGAAGAGCCGTGGCAAGAATTCGCCGTGGCTGGGCTACATGATGACCGGGAAGGTTCGGACCACGCTGGTTGGTGGGCGGGTCGTTTACTGACGGTAAATGCTACGGTCGGCCTGAAAAAATGGTCAAAACCGCAATAAATTCTAGACGTCCGAGAAGCGGGCGACGGCCTCGGCTGTCGCCCCTTGCACTTCCAGCACCTTGCGCCGGGAGGTCTGGCCGCTTTTCAGGCTGACCGCCGATCTGGCCAGCCCCAGTGTTTCAGCGACAAACTTGACCAGCGCCTCGTTGGCCTTGCCGTCGACCGGCGGTGCGGCGAGGCGGATTTTCAGGGCATCGCCATGCAGCCCGGCAAATTCGGTCTTCCTGGCGCCGGGCTGGATGTGGAGGGTCAGCGTGATGCGGCCGTCAGCGGCCTGCCGATACCATTCGCTCACAGGAACATCAGCAGCGCCTGCAGCAGCAGGATGGCGACCAGCGGTGACAGGTCGATGCCGGAAATGCTCGGGATCACGCGGCGCAGCGGGTCGAGGATGGGCCGGGTCAGCTGGTAGGCCGGGGCCGCCAGCGGCGAGTAGGGATTGATCCACGACAGCACGGCCTGCAGGATCAGCGCGCCAATCAGGATATAGACCGCCAGGCGGAGCAGGGCGCGCACGGCGAACCACAGTGCCATCAGCGCGATGCTGCCCGGGTCGGCGTTCAGGGCGGGGCCGGCCAGGCCGAGCAGCAGGATGGTCAGCAGCAGTTGCGCGGCGAGGGCGGCGAGCAGGCTGGCCCAGTCGAAACCGCCGGCTCCGGGAATCACCCGGCGCAGCGGCTTGACCGCCCAGTTGGTCAGTTTGACGACGAAATCGCCGATCTGGCCGGCGAAGGAAACGCGCATCGCCTGCATCATGAAACGGAGCAGGAACAGCGTACAGAAGAAGCTGACGACGGCGTCGAGCAGGAAGCTGAGGGCTTGCATCAGTCAGCTCCGAGAATTTTGCCGAGTTCCTGGCCACGCGCCGCGGCGGCATGGCAGCCGGCGACGATGCCGGCCTTGACGCCCTGTTCAGCCATCACGCGCAAGGCGGCCTCGGTCGTGCCGCCCTTGGAGGTGACGCGTTCGCGCAGCGTTGCGGCCGGTTCGCTCGACTGGGCAGCCAGCGCGGCGGCGCCCTGGACCGTTTCGATGGCCAGCTGGCGGCCCTGTTCCAGCGTCAAGCCGAGCTCGGATGCAGCCTGCTGCAGCGCTTCGATGAACAGGAAGACGTAGGCCGGGCCGCTGCCCGAGATGGCGGTGACGCCGTCGATCTTCGCTTCGTCCTCGATCCAGACGGTGGTGCCGACGGCACGCAGCACGCGGTCGGCGGCGGCGCGCTGGTCAGCGCTCACTTCCGGCCGGGCGCACAGGCCGGTGATGCCGGCGCCGATCAGGGCCGGGGTGTTGGGCATGCAGCGGACGATCTGGCGATGACCGTCCAGCCAGCGCGACAGCGCGGCCATGTCGAGGCCGGCGGCAATGCTGATGACCAAAGCATTGCCCAGCTTGCCGACGAGTGGCGCGACGGCTTCCTTCATCTGTTGTGGTTTGACGGCGAGGATCAGGATGTCCGGACCGGCCGGGGCGGCTTCAGCGCTGGCGTGGCAATTGACGCCATAGGTTTCGTTCAGTTTGGCGCGCGCTTCGGCGCCCAGTTCGATCACGTCGATGTCGCTGGCTGCAAAGCCCTGCTTGACCATGCCGCCGATCAGGGCGTTGGCCATGTTGCCGCCGCCGAGGAAAACGATTTTCATGCGTAGTTTCTTTCACCAAAAATGGCCGTGCCGATGCGGACGATGGTCGCGCCTTCGGCGACGGCGGCTTCAAGATCGTGGGACATGCCCATGGACAGGGTATCGAGCGGCAATCCGGCCGCCCGGAGTTGTTCGTGGATTTCACGCAGGCGACGGAAAGGGGCGCGCTGGGCGGCCGGGTCGTCGCTCGGTTCGGGAATCGACATCAGGCCGCGCAGGCGCAGGCCGGGTAGCGTTGCGACGGCGCGGCAGAGGGCCAGAGCTTCATCGGGCGCGCAGCCGCTCTTGCTCGCTTCGCCGGAAACATTGACCTGGACGCAGACCTGCAGCGGCGGCAGGTAGGTCGGGCGCTGCGCGGACAGGCGTTCGGCGATCTTCAGACGGTCGATCGAATGGACCCAGTCGAAGCATTCGGCCACCTGGCGCGACTTGTTACTTTGTAGCGGCCCGATGAAATGCCATTCCAGGTTGCGGCCGGAAATGGCGGCAATCTTGTCGATGCCTTCCTGCACGTAATTCTCGCCGAAGGCGCGCTGGCCGGCGTCGGCTGCCTCAACGACCGAGGCCAGCGGCCAGGTCTTGCTGACGGCGAGCAGGCGCACGCTTTCCGGGGAACGCCCGGCAGCCGCTGCTGCCTTGGCAATCCGCGCTTGGACAGCTTGCAGGTTGTCAGCGATTGCGCTCATAATCCCTTTGGAATTTACCGAAAACCAAGTATACACGCGCGCCGAGGACGATCTGCATGGACATCACCGAACTGCTGGCCTTTAGTGTCAAGAACAAGGCCTCCGACCTTCACCTGTCGTCCGGCCTGCCACCGATGATCCGGGTTCACGGCGATGTGCGGCGCATCAACCTGCCGGCGATGGAGCACAAGGACGTGCACGGCATGGTGTACGACATCATGAACGACGGCCAGCGCAAGGTTTACGAAGAAACGCTGGAGTGCGACTTCTCGTTCGAGATTCCCAACCTGGCCCGTTTCCGGGTCAATGCCTTCAACCAGCAGCGCGGCGCTGCCGCCGTCTTCCGGACCATTCCTTCCAAGGTGCTGACGCTGGAAGAGCTGAATTGTCCGAAAATTTTCAAGGAAATTTCCGAGTACCCGCGCGGCATCGTGCTGGTCACCGGGCCGACCGGTTCGGGCAAGTCGACGACGCTGGCGGCGATGGTCAATCACATCAACGAGAACGACTACGGCCACATCCTGACCGTCGAGGACCCGATCGAGTTCGTCCATGAATCGAAGAAGTGCCTGATCAATCAGCGCGAGGTCGGGCCGCACACGCTGTCCTTCTCCAACGCCCTGCGCTCGGCGCTGCGGGAAGACCCGGACGTCATCCTGGTTGGCGAAATGCGCGATCTGGAAACCATCCGTCTCGCCCTGACCGCGGCTGAAACCGGCCACCTGGTGTTCGGCACGCTGCACACCTCGTCGGCTGCCAAGACGGTTGACCGGGTGGTCGACGTCTTCCCCGCGGCGGAAAAGGAAATGGTTCGTTCGATGCTCTCCGAATCGCTGCGCGCCGTGATCTCGCAGACGCTGCTCAAGACCAAGGACGGCACGGGCCGTGTGGCCGCGCACGAGATCATGATCGGCACGCCGGCCATCCGCAACCTGATCCGCGAAAACAAGGTCGCCCAGATGTATTCGGCGATCCAGACCGGCCAGAATTTCGGCATGCAGACGCTGGACCAGAACCTGCTCGATATGGTGCGCCGAAACGTGGTCTCGAGTGCCGAAGCGAAATACAAGGCCGCCAACAAGGACGCCTTCCCGGCTTGATCGGGATTTAGAAGAAGAGACGAGGGGAAAATATGGAACGCGATCAGGCAATGAAATTCATGCACGATCTTCTGCGCCTGATGTCGCAGAAGAAGGGCTCCGACCTGTTCATCACCGCCGGCTTTCCGCCAGCCATCAAGATCGACGGCAAGATCACGCCGGTCTCGAACCAGATTCTGACGCCGCAACACACTGCCGAACTCGCCCGCTCGATCATGAACGACCGTCAGGCCGCCGAGTTCGAGGCGACCAAGGAATGCAACTTCGCCATTTCGCCAGCCGGCATCGGTCGCTTCCGGGTCAACGCGCTGGTCCAGCAGGCTAGGGTCGGCGTCGTCTGCCGGACGATCAACATGAGCATCCCGACGCTCGACGAACTGCAGTTGCCGCCGGTGCTCAAGGATCTGGCGATGACCAAGCGTGGCCTGATCATCTTCGTCGGCGGCACCGGTACCGGCAAGACGACCTCGCTGGCCGCGCTGGTCGATTACCGCAACGAGAACTCCTACGGCCACATCATTACCATCGAAGACCCGATCGAGTACGTGCACGATCACAAGAACTGTATCGTCACCCAGCGCGAGGTCGGGGTCGATACCGATGACTGGGCGCCGGCGCTGAAGAACACGCTGCGCCAGGCGCCGGATGTCATCCTGATGGGTGAAATCCGCGACCGCAACACCATGGACTACGCCATCGCCTTTGCCGAAACCGGCCACCTGGCGCTGGCCACGCTGCACGCCAACAGCGCCAACCAGGCGATTGACCGGATCATCAACTTCTTCCCGGAAGAGCGCCGTTCGCAGTTGCTGATGGATCTGTCGCTGAATCTGCGCGCCATGGTCTCGCAGCGCCTGATTCCCAAGAAGGACGGCAAGGGCCGGGTCGCCGCCATCGAGGTCATGCTCAACTCGCCGCTGATTTCCGACCTGATCTTCAAGGGTGAGGTGCACGAGATCAAGGAGATCATGAAGAAATCGCGCGAACTCGGCATGCAGACCTTCGACCAGGCACTGTTCGACCTCTACGAGGCCGGCAAGATTACCTACGAAGACGCCCTGCGCAACGCCGATTCGCTGAATGACCTGCGCCTGCAGATCAAGCTGCACGGCAAGGAATCCAAGGACCGCGACCTGACCACCGGTATCGGCCACCTCGACATCGTTTAAGTTCCAACAGGAGAGCGCCATGCGCCAACTGCTAAAACCTGTTTTTGGCCTTTTTTTCGGGCTGACCGTAGCATTCGCCCATGCGGGTAGTCTCGATGGCATTTCCAGCGGCGATGCCGCTGCCGGCGTCAAGGAAGCACTGGCCAAGGGGGCAGACTACGCCGTTTCCTCGTTGGGCAAGACGAATGGCTTCATGGGCAACCCCAAGGTCAAAATCCCGCTGCCCGGCTATCTCGAAAAGGGCCAGTCTGCGCTGCGCATGCTCGGCATGGGCAAGCAGGCCGACCAGCTGGTCGAGACCATGAACCACGCCGCCGAGAACGCCGTGGCCGAAGCCAAGCCAATTCTCGTCGATTCGATCAAGAAAATGAGCATGTCCGATGCCAAGGCCATCCTGACCGGCGGCGACGACAGCGTGACCCAGTTCTTCAAGCGCAGCTCCAGCGATCAGCTGCTGGTCAAGTTCATGCCCATCGTCAAGGAAGAGACCAAGAAGCTGAAACTCGCCGAGCAATACAACAAGTTCGCCGGCAAGGCCGCCGGTGCCGGTTTGGTCGACAAGAAGAATGCCGACATCGACAGTTATGTCACGCACAAGGCGATGGATGGCCTGTTCCTGATGATCGCCGAGGAAGAGAAGAAGATTCGGTCGAACCCGGTCGCGGCCGGTAGCGCCCTGCTGGGCAAGGTCTTCGGCGCGCTCTAGTGGGCTCCTCCGCCATTGGCGGGTCTGAATGAAAGCTCTGGATTTCCACTAGGCTAAAGCTTTAGCGAAATCAAGCCGTTATCGGGGGCAGGAGCCCCCCGATGAAACTGACTCGCCTATCCAGCAGCACGCAGCGTCCGACCCAGGAGTCGATCGAGCGGGCGCGCCATGTCGACGACGAACGCATCCGTCGGGTCGAGGTCATGGAAGGCATCGAAGGCGACCGCCAGCGCAGCCTGCAGCAGGAACTCGCCGAGGTCGATCCGGCTGCCGTCGGCGATTTTCACGGCGAGGACAAAGTCATGCAGGACGCCCGCGATGTCGCGGCGCAACTGCTTGATATGGATGTCGGCACCGACAGCCTGATCAAGCCGGGCATGCGTCTCGACCGCCTGATCGGCATCGACGACACGGCCTGACGACCGCCGCCAGACGCCGGCGGCCAAGCCGGAAAATCGGCCAGGTTTCACAATCGCGGCCCGGCGGTTAAAATTGGCCCACCTCATCCAGCGCGCCCCGCCTCGTCGGGGCGCCTTCATTTTTCCGAGACATGTCCGGCCTCAACGTCCCCCAGCGCGAAGCAATCCACTACCTCGACGGCCCCCTGCTGGTGCTGGCGGGCGCCGGCTCGGGCAAGACGCGGGTGATCACCCAGAAAATCGCCTACCTGGTCCAGGACTGCGGTTTCCAGCCGCGCAATATCGCCGCCATCACCTTCACCAACAAGGCGGCCAGGGAAATGCAGGAACGCATCGGCAAGCTGCTCTCCAAGCAGCAGGCTGACGACCTGCAGATTTCGACTTTCCACTCGCTCGGCGTGCGCATCCTGCGCGAGGAAGCCAAGGCGCTCGGCTATAAGCCGCGTTTCTCGATCTTCGACTCGGCCGACTGCGCCGGCATCATTGGCGACATCGCCAAGACCGTCGACAAGGCGACGCTGCGCCGTCTGCAATCGATCGTCTCGAACTGGAAGAATGCCCTGGTGGCGCCTGAAGCTGCGCGTCATCTGGCGACCAACGAGCACGAAGCACTGGCCGCTGGTGCCTACCTGTCCTATGAGGCAACGTTGAAAGCCTATCAGGCGGTCGATTTCGACGACCTGATCGGCCTGCCGGTGAAACTCTTCTCAGAGCACCCAGAAATCCGGGAGAAGTGGCAGAACCGCCTGCGCTACCTGCTGGTCGACGAGTACCAGGACACCAACGCCTGCCAGTACCAGCTCCTCAAGCTGCTGACCGGCGTCCGCGCGCAGTTCACAGCGGTCGGCGACGACGACCAGGCGATCTACGGCTGGCGTGGCGCCGACATCGACAACCTGAAAAAGCTGCCGGCCGAATTCCCGACGCTGAAGGTCATCAAGCTGGAGCAGAACTACCGCTCGACCGTCAGAATCCTCAAGGCCGCCAACAACGTCATTTCGCACAACGAGAAGCTGTTCGACAAAAAGCTGTGGTCTGAACTGGGTCACGGCGACCAGATCAGCGTTACCGCCTGCAAGGACAACGAGGCCGAGGCCGAAGGCGTGATCATGAAGCTGCAGGCCCACCGCTTCGAGCACCGCGGCAAGTTCAAGGACTACGCCATCCTCTACCGCTCGAACCATCAGGCCCGCCTGCTTGAAACGCATCTGCGTAACCACCGGATTCCCTACCTGCTGTCTGGCGGCCAGTCCTTCTTCGACAAGGCCGAGATCAAGGACATCACCAGCTACCTGCGTCTTCTCGCCAACGAAGACGACGATCCCGCCTTCATCCGTGCTGCGACGACCCCCAAGCGCGGCATCGGCGCGGCGACCCTGCAGGTGCTCGGTACCTATGCCGGCGAACGCCACATCTCGCTGTTCCACGCCGCCTTCGAGGAAGGCTTCGCCCACCGCGTGCAGCCACGCCAACTTGAACCGCTGCTCGAATTCTGCCAGTTCATCAATCGCCTGCAGCACCGGGCCGGCCGCGAACCGGCGCAGCAGGTGCTGCCCGACCTGTTGAAGGCCATCGACTACGAAACCTACCTCTACGACGCCGAGGAACAGCGCACCGCCCAGACGCGCTGGGGCAACGTCTGCGAATTTGCTGAGTGGCTGAACAAGAAGGGCGAGGAAGACGGCAAGACGCTGATCGACCTGACCCAGAGCATCGCCCTGATCAACATGCTCGACAAGCAGAACAGCGAGGATATCGACGCCATCCAGCTATCCACGCTGCACGCCGCCAAGGGGCTGGAATACAAACACGTCTTCCTGGTCGGCGTCGAGGAAGGCATCCTGCCCCACCGCGAATCGCTCGAACCAGCCAAGCTGCAGGAAGAGCGCCGGCTGATGTATGTCGGCATCACCCGTGCCCAGCGTTCGCTGCACATCAGCTACTGCGAGAAGCGCAAGCAGGCGCGCGAACTGATGCCGTGTGAACCATCGCGCTTCATTGCCGAAATGGGCAAGGAAGACGTTCGCTTCTCGGGTGGCAAGGATGCAGCGCCGCCCGACAAGGCGACCGGTAGCGCCCGGCTTGACGCCATGAAGGCCATGCTCTCCGGAAACAAGCGCTAACCGCTCGGTCACCTCGCGTTACAGCGGGTTACTTTCTTCCTGACATCCGGGGCTTCACCGGCCGCGTTATTCGGCACAAGGCAGCGCAATCTTGCAAAGCCGGATCAAAAAGCCGAATCAACCACTCAGGAGAAACAAAAATGACCAAGCAACTCATCGCCATCGCCTTTGCCGCCGCTTTCGGTATCGCTCACGCCGCCGACGTCAAACCGGCTGCTGCCGAAGTGAAGCCGGCCGCCGCTCCGGTTGCCGCCAAGGGAGAAGCGCCGAAGGCCGCTGAAGCGGTCAAGGCGCCGGAAGCCAAGCCGGCCGTTGCTCCGGAAGCGAGCAAGGAAACTGCAAAGCCGGTCGAAAAGAAGGTGAAGAAGGCCAAGCATCAAGCCAAGGAAGCCGCGCCGGAAGCTGCCAAGGCCGAGCCGGCAAAGGCTGAGGCCGCCAAGGCCGCCGAACCGGCCAAGAAGTAAGGAATCCCGGCAGGACGCCGGTTGCGGCCCTCCAAAAGCCGCGCCGGCGGGGGGCGCCCACGAGGCGCCTTTTTTGCGTCCACAAAAAAAGGAGGCCGCAGCCTCCTTCTTTGGATCGGGCGGTCGCTTACTTGACCTTGCCCAGAATGTAGTCGACGGCGCCCTTGATTTCGGCGTCGGACAGCGTCGAGCCACCCTTCGGCGGCATCGCACCCTTGCCTGCGAGGGCGCTCTTGTACAAAGCATCCTTGCCCTGGGCGACGCGCGGTGCCCAGGCACCCTTGTCGTCGAGCTTCGGCGCGCCGGCGGCACCGGTATTGTGGCAGGCGCCACAGACCGTATTGAAGACGGTCGGGCCATCCTTCGGGGCGCCGGTCGGCGCGGCTTCAGCCTTGGCCAGTTCGACCTTGGCGACCGGCTGGATACGTGCCTCGGCCTCGTCAGCGCCGGCGCCGGAATTGGCTGCGCTGTTGAAGGATTTGTTGGTGAGCGGATAAATGATGGCAATCAGGACGGCTGCGACGCCGATTGTTTTCCACATGATGCCCTTGGAAGAGTGTTGTTCAGCCATGCCGAAGACCCCAGTGCGATGAATAAAACCGCCATTATAACGGCCCGGCGCCGCGCAGCCAAAAAAAACCCCGCCAGAGGCGGGGTAGAAATTTCTCGAAAGGGGGATTTCGAGAGGAGGGGTTCAATGCACAATTGCAGTGTAGAGGCAGCCCATCCTCGCGTCTGTCGTCCTTTCGTAGCTTTCTGTAACTGAATGTAGTCGGCAAATTATTGGGCGGAATTTGTGCCGTGCACAAACGCGCCGCGTGGTGATCGGACAGTGTTGCTCAATGGTTGCCGATGCATGGCCCCTTGACGTGCAGTCAGGTGCTCAGTGTTCGATGCGGCAGATTTCGACAGCGCTTTTCGGTACCTGGTAGTCAGTTGCCAGCTGGTGCTTTGCGGTATCTTCAACAGGCTCGCCTTCGCGCACGACGAAATGGCGGGCGCCCGTGTAATCCTGGGGTATTCCGGCGCGGTCCTGGGTAATGCGGTAGTGAATTTTTACGTTCATGGCTGTTCCCTTTCATGGGTAATCTTTATTCCTGCGTGCCCAGTATAGCCAATAATTGCTGCGCTGCAACATTGATTTTTCCGGCCATGGGAAGCTAGGATGAACCCCATGTCTGAATTGGAAAAACTTGCCGAATGTCTCGGCGCCAAGCTTCTGGAGCGTGGCGAATGGCTGGTTGCGGCCGAGTCCTGTACCGGTGGCTGGCTGGCTCAGTCGGTGACAGCGATTGCGGGAAGTTCGGGGTGGTTCGACCGAGGTTTCGTGACTTACTCGAATGCGGCGAAGGTCGACATGCTGGGTGTTCCGGAAAGCACCCTGGCGCGTCATGGCGCTGTTTCCGAAGCGACCGCGCGGGCGATGGCCCAGGGGGCGCTGCTACACAGCCGGGCCGACTGGTCGGTGGCGATTACCGGCATTGCCGGGCCAAGCGGCGGTACGCCGGAGAAGCCGGTCGGCACTGTCTGTTTTGGCTGGGCGAGAAAAGACGGCGGCTGCGAGGCGCAAACCTGCCATTTTGCCGGCGATCGGCACTCGGTTCGCGAACAGGCCGTCGGCCATGCCCTGAAAGGGCTTCTGGAGCGTCTGGCGGTCTCGTTTGGACTGGCTTGATCCACCCGATGATTCGGCACATAATCAACAAAAATAAAAATTGTGCAAATATTGTTGGGTGAGATGAATGCAGCATATCGACCTGAATGCAGATGCCATCGAGAGTGCCTTGGCAGCCCATGTTTCCATGCCGGGTTCCGGCGTTCTGGCCCTGTTGCCGGAGGCGGAGAAGGCGCGTTTGCCCTTGTTGCAGGAGGCCTGCCGCCGGCATGAACTGTCCTTGGTGGGGGCGATATTTCCGGCCCTGGTCGATGGGCAGCGCTTCAGGACTGAGGGGGCCTGGTTGCTGCATTTTGACCGGATGCCGCCCCATTTTCTCCTGCCCGAGGTCAACGCTGGCGGTGAGTCGGCAGTTTCCAGATTGGTCGGAGCGGTTCGTGAGGGCTTGCAGCATTGTCCGACGGCGGCGCCAAAGCCGACTTTGTTCCTGATGTTCGATGCGATGGTGCCGAATGTGGCCAGCATTCTTGAAGGTATCTATCTGGATCTGTCGAATCGTGTCGAATATGCCGGCGTGAATGCAGGCAGCGAAAGCTTTCAGCCAATGCCCTGCCTGTTCGACGAGACTCAGGTGATTGGCGATGGCGTGCTCGGCCTGTTGCTGCCGGGGGCGATGGCGCCCGCGTTGACACATGGCTTTGCCCAGCCGGAGCGGGGAATGAGTGCGACCTCGACCGAAGGCAACCGGATCGCCATGATCGACTGGCGACCTGCTTTCGATGTCTATCAGGAACTGATGAAGGCGCAGTATGGCGTTGATCTGAGGCGGGATAACTTCTACGAATGCGCCGTCCATTTCCCCTTTGGTATCCTGCGCGCCGGCGGCGATGTCGTGGTGCGCATTCCCGTGGCTTTGGCCGACGATGGTTCACTGTACTGTGTCGGCGAGATTCCCGAGAACTCCATGCTGGTGCTGCTACAGGCGCCCAGTGCTGGCGAGAACGGCTGTATCACCCGTCTGGCTGACAACCTGCGCGCTTCACTCGGCGGCCGAAAAGGCGGGGGTATGCTGACCTTTTATTGTGCCGGGCGGCGCATGCATCTGGGTGACGGGGCCGAAGTGGAACTGGTCGAGTTGTTCAAGACTGCGGGGGTGAGCGCGATGGCCGGTGCCCTGTCTCTGGGTGAGATTGGCAGTACGGTGCGCCGGGGCTATCCGATGTTCCACAATGCAGCGCTGGTCTGTTCGCCTTGGGTCGAAGAATGAATCGCGAGCAGATTCTGAGTGTGCTGTATGACCTGTCGCTGACCATTGGCGGTGAGGTCGATGTGCTCAGTCTGCTCAGGAAGACGCTGCAGCGCCTGCTGTTTCATACTTCGTTCCCGGCTGGCGTTGTGCTGGTCGAGGTCCAGGATTCCGAGTTCGGGACCTCGGCGACCCTCGATATGGCCATCGGCGATTATGTGCTCGGCGAGCGGGCGGGCACCCGTTTCGGCTGTCCGGGTGGCCTGCTCGGCGCCAAAGTCGAGTTGCTCGACAATCCGCTGCTGCTGCGCCATCTTTCGCTCGACCAACGCTATGCCTATTGCCTGCGCCTGCCGGTCGACCAGCATTGTACGATCCTGCTGCTTTCGCCTGCACCACCGACCAGCGACTTGCCGTTGACGCAGGTCTTCCAGCCGGTACTGGCCAATCTGGCCAAGGCGCTGGTGCTCTGCCGCAACAACGAGCACCTGACTCGTCGTCTGGCGCATGATCGCGACGATGCCCGGGCCGAACTGGCGGTGGCGCTGTCCCAGAGCGAGCGGGAGCGTGCTTACCTGGACTGCCTGCACGACACCATTCCCGATCTCGTTTGGGTCAAGGATCCAGATGGGGTCTATCTTTCCTGCAATCGGATGTTCTCGCGGCTCTACAACGCGCCGGAAACGGAAATCATTGGCCGAACCGATTACGACTTTGTTGGCAAGGAACTCGCCGATTTCTTCCGCGATCATGACCGGGCGGCGATAGCGGCCGGCAAGCCGTCGATGAACGAAGAGTGGCTGAATTTCGGCGACGGTAGTCACCAGGGCTTGTACGAGACCGTCAAGACCCCGATGCACGACCGCGACGGGCATCTGGTCGGCATCCTTGGTGTGGCACGGGAGATTACCGAGCGGCGGCGGGTCGAGGAGGCACTGCGGGCCAGCGAGACGGAACTGGCCAGGCACCGGGAGCAACTGGAGACGCTTGTTGCCGAGCGTACCGGTGCCCTGGCTCTGGCTAATGCGCGTCTGGAGCAGACCCAGTTTGCCATGGACCGGGTTGGTATCGGCATTCATTGGGTCGACGCCGATGGCCATTTTGCTTACGTCAACCAGGTGGCAGCCGGCATGCTAGGCTACACGGTCGAGGAAATGCTGCGTCTGGGCGTGCCAGATATCGATCCATCGTTTCTGCCCGGAGAGTTTTACGAGCGCACTGAGGATATGCGCCGGGCCGGCAGTATCAGCATCGATAGCCAGAACAGGCATCGGGACGGGCATCTCATCCCGGTCAGTCTGAACGTTTACTATCGACCGGAAACCGATGGCGAACCGGCGCGTTACATCTCTTTCGTCCGCGACATCAGCGAGCGCAAGCGCGCCGAGCAGGAATTGCGCGAGGCGAAGGAGGCTGCCGAACTGGCAACGCGTGCCAAGAGTGCCTTCCTGGCCAATATGAGCCACGAGATCAGAACGCCGATGAACGCCATTCTCGGTTCGGTGTATCAGATGCGGCGGGCCGGGGTGCCGCCGACGCTGGGCGAGCCGCTCGACCGCATCGAGGCTTCCGGGCAGCATTTGCTGGGGATCATCGACGATATTCTCGATCTCTCGAAAATCGAGGCGGGCCGGCTGGAACTGGAGGAAGCGCCGTTGATGCTGTCGCGGCTGATGAATGAGGTGGCAGAGATGCTCAGTGGTCGGGCGTCCGACAAGGGGCTGGAGGTCCACGTCGAATCGGCCGTCTTGCCGGGGTTGCTGCTTGGCGATGCGATGCGGATTCGCCAGGCGCTGATCAACTACGCCAATAATGCGATCAAGTTTACCGAGCGCGGAAGCATCCGCCTGAGCGCTGAGGTCATCGCCGAGGATGCGCAGGGCGTACTCGTCCGGCTGGCGGTGGCGGACACCGGCATCGGCATCGAACCGGAGGCGGCTGCCCGCTTGTTTACGCCTTTCGAGCAGGCCGACTCGTCGACCACGCGCCGTTACGGCGGTACCGGCCTTGGTCTGGCGATCACCCGCCATCTGGCCCAATTGATGGGGGGCGAGGCCGATGTCGAGAGCACGCCGGGCCAGGGCAGCACTTTCTGGATCACGGTGCGGCTGAAGCGGGCGCCGGTCGAGGTGAATCATCCGGAAGCGCCCACGCCGGCCGGTGATGTCGAGGAAAGACTGCGGGCTTGCCACGCCGGAACCCGGATACTGCTTGTCGAGGACGATCCGATCAATTGCGAGGTGGCCGAAATGATGCTCGACGATGTCGGGCTGGCTGTCGACCAGGCGCATGACGGCATCGAGGCGGTGGAGATGGTCGGCCGGAACGACTACGCGCTGGTCCTGATGGACATGCAGATGCCCCGCATGGACGGCCTGGAGGCAACGCGGCGCATCCGCCAGTTGCAAGGCCGGCAGGGCTTGCCGATCCTGGCAATGACTGCCAACGCATTTTCCGAGGACCGGGAACAGTGTTTTGCGGCGGGCATGAACGATTTTGTCAGCAAGCCGGTCAACCCGGCCCTGCTCTATGCGGTCCTGCTGCGCTGGCTGGAGGCGAAGGCTTCCTGAAGGCCTGAGCGCGGCCGGCGCGGGAAAATGCTACGGTCAGGCCGAAAAAAAGGCCAAAATCAAAATCAGTCCGGTAGCGGTTCGAACAGCGCGGCCAGGTCGTCGGTGCCGAATTTGACGTCGACCCGGTGGTCGTCGGACAGGATGCCGGCGGCCAGTTCGGCCTTGCGTTCCTGCAGGGCGAGAATCTTTTCCTCGATGCTGCCGGAAACGATCAGCTTGTAGACGAACACCGGCTTGTCCTGGCCGAGGCGGTGGGCGCGGTCGGTGGCCTGGTTCTCGACGGCCGGATTCCACCACGGATCGTAGTGGATGACCGTGTCGGCCGCGGTCAGGTTGAGGCCGACGCCGCCGGCCTTCAGACTGATCAGGAAGATCGGCACTTCGCAGTCCTGGAAGCGGCGGATCGGCACTTCGCGGTCGACCGTGTCACCGGTCAACGTCACGTAGGCGATGCCGGCCTTGTCCAGTTCATGCTCGATCAACGCCAGCATGCTGGTGAATTGCGAGAAGACCAGTACGCGCCTGCCTTCGTCGACCAGTTCCGGCAGCATCGCCATCAACAGGTCGAGCTTGGCCCGCTCCGGTACCTTGCGGGCGGCGCCGGCCTTGACGAGGCGCGGATCGCAGCAAACCTGGCGCAGCTTCAGCAGGGCGTCGAGGATGACGATCTGGCTGCGCGCGAAGCCGCGGCTGGCGATCTCGTCGCGGACCTTGGCATCCATCGCGGCACGCACGGTTTCGTAAAGATCGCGCTGGGAACCTTCGAGTTCGACGCTGCGCACGATGATCGTCTTCGGCGGCAATTCCTGAGCCACGTCTTCCTTCTTGCGGCGGAGGATGAAGGGCCGGATGCGGCGGGCCAGCAGGCTGCGCCGGGCCATGTCGCCCTGCTTCTCGATCGGCGTCCGCCAGTGGCGGGTGAACTGCTTGCTGGTGCCGAGGAAGCCGGGGAGCAGGAAGTCGAACTGGCTCCACAGCTCGCCGAGGTGATTCTCGAGCGGCGTGCCGGTCAGGCACAGGCGGTGGCGGGCGTCGATCTTGCGCACCGCTTCGGCGCTCTGGCTCTGGGCGTTCTTGACCGTCTGCGCCTCGTCGAGGATCAGCAGGTGGTAGCTGTGCTGCATCAACTCATCGGCGTCGCGCCAGAGCAGCGGATAGGTGGTCAGGATCACGTCGTTCTGCATGATCTCCGGGAAGCGGCTCTTGCGCTCCGGACCGTGCAGAGAGAGAACCTTGAGGTCCGGGGCAAAGCGCGCCGCCTCGTTCTTCCAGTTGAAGATCAGCGAAGTCGGCAGGATGATCAGCGCCGGCTTGTCGAGGCGGCCGGCTTCCTTTTCCAGCAGCAGGTGGGCCAGCGTCTGGGCCGTCTTGCCGAGGCCCATGTCGTCGGCCAGTATGCCGGAGAGGTCGTGCTCGCGTAGGAATTGCAGCCAGGCCAGGCCTTCCTTCTGATACGGGCGCAGATCCAGCTTGAAGCCGGCCGGGGGGGCGACGTCGCCGATGCCCTGGGCGTCGAGCAGGCGCTCGGCGAGCGCCATGATGTCGTTCTGGCCGCGGAACTGCCAGCGGCTGATGTCGGACAACTCGGCCAGGCGCGGTGCGTCGAAGCGCGACAGGCGCAGCACGTTGCCGCCGGAGAAACCGTCGAACAGATCGATCAGCGTCGCGGCCAGCGGCTTGATGCGGCCGGCCGGGACGCGCAGGCGCTTGCCGCTGGCGGTGTACAGGTCGATGCCTTCGCTGTCGGGAACGCGCTCCAGTTCGGCCGCTTCCAGCCAGCGCGGGTCGGTGCGGAAGAGGTTGGCGAGCAGCGGCGCCAGCGGCAGGCGTTCGCCCTCGACGAAAATGCCCATGTCGAGGTTGAACCAGCCGTTTTCGGCCTCGAACAACTCGGCCTCCCAGCCGTCGACCTCGATCACGTGGTGACGGAAATCCTCGGGGAATTCGACCTGCCAGCCCGCCTCTTTCAGGCGCAGGGTGCCGTCCTGCATGAAGGGCACCCACAGCGATTCGTCGGCCAGGCCATAGACGCCCTCCGGCGGGCTGCCGAAGGTATGCAGCGTATGCCCGGGAATCTTCTGCAGGCCGCTGCCTTCCAGGGCCTGCAACGCCCTGGCCTCGTCCTCCGGGCGGCGCTTCAGGCGGATCGTCTCGCCTTCGGGCAGGGTGATGAATTCGTTTCTTTCCTCGGGGCGCACCTCGGCGTCGGCGTAGCGGAAAACAACCTTGGCGACGTCGAACGGGCCGCCGCCGAAATTCTGCGGATAGCCGCGCCAGGCCCGGTGACCGTGGGTGTGCAGGGTTTCCAGCTGGAGGATGGGAATCAGCGGCGCATCAATCTGGCGCAGGCGGGCGCCGGCATCGTTACCGGGCAGCGGCAGGTCGGGAGCCAGTTCGGACAGCGCCTCGGCGACCAGCGCCGCTTCCTTGGCCGAGAGCGGCGGTAGCGAGAACAGGCGGCTGACGACATCGGGGTTGCCGGTCACTTCCAGCGGCCCGGTTTCGCCTTCGCCGAGGTCGACGTACCACGGCGGGTCGACGGCGACGATCATCTCGGCCGACGGCTCCGGTTTCAGGTAGGGGCGCTGGAAGCCCATGCCGTCGACCTGCCAGCCGATGCTGGCCGGCCGGGGGGCGCCGGCATTGAGCGGCAGGCCGAGGTCGTCTTCCGGGTAGAGGCGATGGCTGGCCGCCATCCGTTGCAGGATCTCGGCGCCGTTGGCCGGGCCGAGGCCGAAGGCGCGCAGGCCGGTTTCATGGCCGCGGTCAGCCCAGATCAGGCGCAGGATGCCGAGGTCTTCCTCGGTGACGAATTGCGGCGGCGTGACCAGCGCGCGGTCGACCTTCCACCACTCCTCGGCACTCTCCGGATATTTGCCCTTGCGGATTTCGACGCCGAAGTGGCGCTTGTCGGCTGTCCATTTCAGGATGTAGAACAACTGCTGCCGGGCCGTGCTCGGGCGGGCCTTCTTCTTGGCGACGGCGATCGAGGTCCGGCGCAGGTCCTCGACCCAGGACAGCACGCTGTTGCTGACTCTTTCCTTCGGATTGCGTTCCTCGATGGCCTTCAGCAGCATGGCCGCGACATGCTTGCAGTGGCGGCCGACCGGGCAGGTGCAGCGGCTGACCACCCCGATCTCGCCGCTCTGGTCCTGGCTCAGGTAGGCCTGCACGGTATAAGGCTGCTTGGCGGTACCGGGTACCACGGCGCTGATCTGGCTGCCGTGGATTTCGAGGTCGCGGACCAGGTCGACATACGGCCGGGCCTTGGTAATGTCGCGGGTGGCGAACCAGTCGGAAACGTTTTCCTCGGTGAAGGTGGCGAGCGTGACGACGGCCATCGGCGATCAGGCGAACAGCGCGCCGACGAGCAGGGCGAGCAGCAGGGCGATGATGGCCAGCCAGCGGTTCTGCTGGTGCTGGGCGGCGATCAGGCGGTCGAGCTGCGGCTGCAGGTCGGCCTTGGCCGGCTGGGCGAGCGCCTGATGGACGAGGCGCGGCAGTTGCGGAATGGTCCGCGCCAGATAGGGCGCTTCCTGCTTGAAGGTGCGGAGCAGGCCGCGCCAGCCGACCTGCTCGCTCATCCAGCGTTCGAGGAAGGGTTTTGCGGTCGTCCACAGGTCAAGTTCGGGGTCGAGCTGGCGGCCGAGGCCTTCGATGTTGAGCAGGGTTTTTTGCAGCATGACCAGTTGCGGCTGGATCTCGACATTGAAGCGGCGCGAGGTCTGGAACAGGCGGAGCAGCACCTTGCCGAAGGAAATGTCCTTCAGCGGCCGGTCGAAGATCGGTTCGCAGACGGCGCGGATGGCGGCCTCGAACTCGTCGACCCGGGTGTCTTTCGGCGCCCAGCCGGATTCGATGTGGGCCTCGGCGACGCGCTTGTAGTCGCGGCGGAAGAAGGCCAGGAAATTCTGCGCCAGGTAATTCTTGTCGGAATCGGTTAGCGTGCCGACGATGCCGAAATCGAGTGCGATGTAGCGGCCGTCCGGAGCGACGAAAATGTTGCCGGGGTGCATGTCGGCATGGAAGAAGCCATCGCGGAAAACCTGGGTGAAGAAGATTTCGACGCCGGCCGCCGACAGCTTGGATAGATTGATGCCGTCGGCGCGCAACTTGTCGATCTGCGAGATCGGCGTGCCTTTCATGCGCTCCATGACCATCACGGTCGAAGTGCAGAAATCCCAATGCACCTCGGGGACGATCAGTAGCGGCGAATTGGTGAAATTGCGGCGGAGTTGCGAGGCGTTGGCCGCTTCGCGCATCAGGTCGAGTTCGTCGCGCAGGTATTTGGCGAATTCGGCGACCACTTCGCGCGGCTTCAGGCGCTTGCCGTCGGCCCACAGCTTTTCGAGCAGCATGGCCAGGTTGTCCATCAGCGCCAGATCGTGCTCGATGACCGAAAGCATGTTGGGGCGCAGGACCTTGACGGCGACTTCATGGCTGCCATCCTCGGCGCGCAGCGTGGCGAAATGGACTTGGGCGATCGAGGCCGAGGCGATCGGGGTCGGGTTGAATTCGGCGAAGACTTCGCTGGCCGGACGGCCGTAGGCCTTTTCGATTTCCGCCAGGGCGAGCGCCGAGTCGAAAGGCGGCACGCGATCCTGCAGCTTGGCCAGTTCGTCGGCGATGTCGGTCGGCATCAGGTCGCGCCGGGTGGACAGCACCTGGCCGAACTTGACGAAGATCGGGCCGAGCGCTTCGAGGGCCAGACGCAGGCGGACGGCGCGCGGCGTCGACAGGTCGCGCCAGAACTGCAGGGCATTGGCGAGGCGCACCAGGCGGCCGCTCGGCTCGTGTTCGAGCACCATTTCGTCGAGGCCGAAACGGCTGGCGACCGAGGCGATCTTGAGCAGGCGAAGGAGGCGCATGGTGGCGGCAAACGCCGGTCGGGCCGGCAGCAAAGCTAAACGAGCATGTTAACACGCCAACGCCGGTTGCGGCCCGGCGAATTGAAACGAAGAGAATCGAGGAGGTGCCGGGTTTCCAAACAATGTTGCGGTGTGGCCAACACAATAGGATAAACTGCCCCGCTGGCACGGGTGCCCCGCTGTGCCGCCGAATGAGGTTACTATTTGCGGCCATGAGCGAACCGAAGAATCCGTCCGAAATAGCGCGGGAGGCCCTCCGGCGTCTTGCGGTTCGCCAGCTTGCCCCGACGCCGGCCAACTATCAGGCCTGCTACAACGAAATTGCCGGGATTCCCGATTTCCATCCGTTCCCCGAAGCGCCGTTGCGGGCATTGCTGGCCGATTTGCCGGCAAGGACCGATGAGCAGGTTGAACTGCTGGATCGTCTGGCCTTGGCCGTCACCCGGCGTAGCTGGCAGGAATTCAGGGGTGCGCTGACGGCCTTCGTGCTGGCCGGAAGCGGCGCCGCTGCTGTGGCGGGCGATGGCCCCGTGGTTCCTGAACTGCCGGCTGACTTTGCCGACCGCTTGGCAGGTTTTATCCAGAGCGTGCTGCCGGCGCTGGGCGATGACAGTTCGCGGGCGGTCGGCATGGGCAGTGAACTGGCGCTGATGCTTCGCCAGCCCGTGGTCGAGGTGGTGGCGGTCGTCGGGGTCCTGGGCGATTTGTCGGTGCAGGCGCGTTACGCCGCCGAGGAGCAGATGGAGATCCGTGGCTCGCTGCTCAAGCTTTTGCATCTGATTATCGAAAATATCGGCGAACTGAGCATCGACGATGCCTGGCTGAAGGGGCAGGTCGACGGTCTTCTGGTCGCCGTGACACCCCCTTTTACCCTGCGCCAGCTTGATGAAATGGAGCGCCGTCTCGGCGATGTCATCGAACGCCAGGGTCGGGCGAAGTCGAGGGCCGTCGAGGCGCAGCAGGAAATGCGGCAGATGCTGGCCGAGTTCATCGAACGCCTGGCATCAATGAGCCAGTCGAGCAGTGTCTTCGCCGGGCGTATTTCGGAAAGTGCACGGCAGATCGAGCAGGTTGGCAGTTTTGAGGATTTGAAACCCCTGCTCGACGGTGTCATCACGGCAGCGCATGCCATGGCCGAAGAGACCGAGCAGTCGCGCGAACAGCTGAAGACGCTGCAGGACAAGGTGGTGCGTGCAGAAGCGGAGCTGATGCACCTGCATCAGGAGCTGGATAGCGCCAGTCTGCTGGCACGCCACGATCCGCTGACCGACGCGCTGAACCGCAAGGGTCTGGAAGAGGCGCTGGTCCGCGAAATCGCCAGCATGCGCCGAAAGGAACAGCCGCTGTCGATCGGTCTGCTCGATCTCGACAACTTCAAGAAATTGAACGATCGCCTTGGCCACGAGGCGGGCGATGGCGCCCTGGTGCACATTGCCGAAGTGACCCGCCGCAACATGCGGCCGAGTGACACGCTGGCCCGCTACGGCGGCGAGGAATTCGTCGTCCTGATGCCGGATACCGATCTGGAGCGTGGCCTTGATGTGATGACACGCCTCCAGCGCGAATTGACCAAGGCCTTGTACATGGCCGGCAGCGAGCGCATCCTGATTACCTTCAGCGCCGGCGTGGCACAGCTCACCCCCGAGGAGTCCGGCAGCGACGCTATCCGGCGGGCCGACCAAGCGATGTACCTGGCCAAGCGGGCGGGCAAGAACCGGGTCATGGGCGCTTGAGCGGCGCGCCATCCCTGTCGCTGAAACACGGTTTTCCGCCGGTTGCCGGTGCCGATGCGAGGGTGCTGATCCTCGGCAGCATGCCCGGCGAGGCTTCGCTGCGCGCCGGACAGTATTACGCCAACGAGCGCAACGCCTTCTGGCGGATCATGGGCGACCTGATTGGCGCCGGGCCGGCACTGCCTTACCCGCAGCGGCTGGAAAAACTGAAAACTGCCGGTATTGCCCTGTGGGACGTGATTGCCGCCTGCGAGCGCTACGGCAGCCTGGATTCGGACATCGTCAACTCCAGCGTTTGCGCCAATGATTTTTCGGCTTTTTTTGCTGCTCACCGTAGCATTCGGCGGGTTTGTTTCAATGGCGGGGCGGCGGAGACGACTTTTCGCCGGAACGTGCTGCCCGGCCTGGCCGGGATCGATCTGCAATTGCAACGCCTGCCTTCGACCAGCCCGGCCCATGCGGCGCGCGGCTACGCCGAGAAGCTGGTCGCCTGGTCGGCAATCATCGCCAAATAATCGAGCATCGACAGCGTATAATCGCCGTTTTGCATTTAATTGCCGCGAATCAATGGCCCAAGACGTCAAAACCCAGCTGACCGCCCTGTTGCAACAGGCGCTGGCCAGCGTTGCCCCGACTGCAACCGAAACTCCCATCTATCTCGAACGGCCGCGCGATCCGACGCACGGCGACTTCGCGACCAACCTGGCGATGCAACTGGCCAAGGCGCTGAAGAAGAACCCGCGCGAGATCGCCAACCAGTTGCTGGCCGAACTGCCGCCGTCGAAGCTGGTGACCAGGGCCGAGGTGGCCGGCGCCGGCTTCATCAATTTCACCCTCGACGCCGGTACCAAGACCGATGTCGTCAAGGTCGTGCTGGCCGAGGGTGCCGACTTCGGCCGCTCGCGCCTCGGTGGTGCGCAGAAGGTGCAGGTCGAGTTCGTTTCGGCCAACCCGACCGGCCCGCTGCACGTCGGTCACGGTCGCGGCGCTGCCTATGGCGCCTCGCTGTCCAGCCTGCTTGCTTTTGCCGGCTGGGACGTTACCCGCGAGTATTATGTCAATGACGCCGGCCGGCAGATGGACATCCTCGGCCTGTCGACCTGGCTGCGCTATCTGGATCAACACGGCGTCAGCCTGCCCTTCCCGCCCAACGGCTATCAGGGCAGCTATGTTCGCGACATGGCCGAACAGCTGAAGCATGCTCACGGCGACAAGTATGTGCGCACAGCCGAAGCTGTGCTGGTCGGTACGCCGGGCCTGCCGGATGCCGGCCGGGCCGACGACGAGGCCAAGCAGCAGCGCGAACTGCATCTCGATGCGCTGATCGCCAATGCCAAGTCCAGCCTCGGCCCGGACTGGGACTACGTGCATCAGCACGCCTTGAACGAGCAGTTGGCCGATTGCCGCGACGATCTGGAGCAGTTCGGCGTCCATTTTGACGTCTGGTTCTCCGAGAAGGCGCTCTACGACACCGGGCTGGTCGCGCGTTGCGTTGCCCTGCTCGAAGAAAAGGGCCATCTCTACGTGCAGAACGGCGCCAAGTGGTTCAAATCCACCGCCTTCGGCGACGAGAAGGACCGCGTCGTCCAGCGCGAGAACGGCCTGTTCACCTACTTCGCCTCCGATATCGCCTATCACCTGAACAAGTTCGAGCGCGGCTTCGACAAGGTCATCAACATCTGGGGCGCCGACCATCACGGCTATATTCCGCGCGTCACCGGTGCCATCAAGGCGCTGGAACTCGACTCGGACAAGCTGCAGGTGGCCTTGGTCCAGTTCGCCGTGCTCTACCGCAACGGCCAGAAGGCCTCGATGTCCACCCGCTCCGGCGAGTTCGTCACGCTGCGCGAGTTGCGCGGCGAGGTCGGCAACGACGCTTGCCGCTTCTTCTACGCGCTGCGCAAGTCCGACCAGCATCTCGATTTCGACCTCGACCTGGCCAAGAGTCAGAGCAACGAGAATCCGGTCTATTACATCCAGTACGCCCATGCCCGCGTCTGTTCGGTGATCGCCCAGTGGGGCGGCGAACTGGACGGGCTGGCCGAGGCCGACCTGTCCTTGCTGAGCAATCCGCGCGAACTGGCCATCGCCAACCAGTTGGCCCATTTCCGCGAAGTGATCGAAACGGCGGCGCGCGATCTGGCGCCGCACCTGATCGCCTTCTACCTCAAGGACCTGGCCGGCGAATTCCACGGCTGGTACAACGCCGAACGCATGCTGGTCGACGATGCCGCCCTGCGCGATGCCCGCGTCGCGCTGGCTGCCGCGGTGCGCCAGACCATCCGCAACGGCATGGCGATCCTTGGTGTCAGCTGTCCGGAATCCATGTAAGGAAATTCGATGAGCCGCGATATGAAACCCCGCAAGAACCAGCCAGCGAAGAAGAAAGCCGCTGGCGGCACGCTGGTCGGCATGTTCATCGGTCTGGTGATCGGTGTTGCGATCGCTGCCGGCGTTGTTTTCTACCTCAACAAGTCGCCGCTACCCTTCGTCGAACGGGCGCAGCCGCCGGCCAAGGCAGACGGTCAGGCGGCCAATGGCCAGCCGCTGGCGTTGCCAGGCAAGCCGGGCGATCCGATTCCCGAGAAGCGCTTCCAGTTCTACGACATCCTTCCCGGCAAGGCCGACGCGGTGCCGGACAAGGCGCCGAAGCCCGACGCCAAGAAGGAAGAGCCGAAGAAAGAAGAAAAGAAGGAAGAGCCGAAGGAGTCCAAGGAATCGAAGACGCCGCTGTTCCTGCAGGCCGGTTCGTTCAGCACCGCGCAGGATGCTGACAACCAAAAGGCCAAGCTTGCGTTTATGGGATTGGAGGCCGTCGTCCAGCAGGTGATGATTCAGGACAAGACCTTCTACCGGGTTCGTGTCGGTCCCTACACGAAGATCGATGAATTGAACAAAGTGCGGGCCGAACTTGCCAAGTCCGGCATCGAAGCCCAGCTCGCCAAATAGGAGTAGCGCATGAAGTTTGCCTGTCGCAGTTTCGTCACTGGCGTTTTTGCCCTTTTTTCGGCCCTGACCGTAGCATTGCCGGCTTTCGCCCAGTCCGTCACCCCGATTTCGCCGGCCCAGCCGACCGAGGATGCGGCCAAGATCGAGGTCGTCGAATTCTTCAGCTACGGCTGCCCGCATTGTGCCGATTTCAATCCGGTGCTGACCGCCTGGGTCGCCAAGCAGCAGGGTGACGTCGTGGTCAAGAAGGTGCCGATCACCTTCGGTCGTGCCGCCTGGATGAACATCGCCAAGCTCTACTACGCGCTGGAAGTGACCGGCGACCTGCATCGTCTGGAAAGCGAAGTTTTCAAGGCCATCCACGTCGAGCGCCAGAACCTGTTCGAGGAAAAGGCGCTGACCGACTGGGTGGTCAAGAAGGGTGTCGATCCGAAGAAATTCGCCGATACCTTCAATTCCTTCGGTGTCATGAGCAAGGTCAAGCGCGGCGACCAGATGGCCGTGGCCTACAAGATTCAGGGCGTTCCGGCCCTTGCCGTCGAAGGCAAGTTCCTGATCGGCGCCAAGGACTTCAACGAAGTGCTGGCCACCGCCGACAAGCTGATCGCCCAGGCGCGCGCCGAGAAGGCAGGCAAGGGCGGCAAGAAATAAGCTTCCTTGACGCTTAAGGTCTTCATCACGGGCGCCTCGTCGGGTATCGGCGAGGCGCTTGCCGTTTACTACGCCGCCCAAGGCGCCACGCTCGGCCTGGCAGCCCGCCGCGGCGATACGCTGGCAGGACTGAACCAGCGCCTGGGTGGCGGTCATGCCTGCTACGCGCTGGACGTCACCGACGCGCCGGCCCTGCATGCGGCGGCGATGGATTTCGTCGGCCGCTTCGGCGCCCCGGACATCATCGTCGCCAGCGCCGGTGTCTCGGCCGGCACGCTGACCGAACACGAGGAAGACCTGGCGGCTTTCCGGCGGGTTATGGACATCAACGTCTTCGGCATGGCGGCGACCTTCGCCCCGTTCATTCCGGCTATCCGGGCGGCGGGCGGCGAGCGGCGGCTGGTCGGTATCGCCTCGGTGGCCGGCATTCGCGGCCTGCCGGGGGCGGAAGCCTACTCGGCCTCGAAGGCAGCGGCCATCGCCTACCTGGAAAGCCTGCGTCTCGAAATGCGGCCCTATGGCATCAAGGTGGTGACCATCGCGCCGGGCTACATCGAGACGCCGATGACCGAGATCAATCCCTACAAAATGCCCTTCCTGCTGCCGGTCGACCGGGCCGCTGAACGCTTCGCGGCGGCCATCGCGCGCGGCACCAGTTACACGGTGATCCCGTGGCAGATGGGCATCGTCGCCAAGCTGCTGCGCGCCCTGCCCAACTGGCTTTACGACCGCCTGTTCACCAGCGCCCCGAGAAAGCCGCGTGGCTTGTTAAAATAGCCCGATGCTCGAACTCAAAATCAATGGCGAAACCCGCCAGTTCATTGACGCGCTGACCGTTGCCGGGCTGATCGAACAACTCGGCTATGCCGGAAAGCGCATTGCCATCGAACGCAATGGCGAAATCGTCCCGAAGAGCCAGCACGCCACGACCGCGCTCGTCACGGGCGACCAACTCGAAATCGTCGTCGCCGTTGGCGGCGGCTAATCCGGAGAAAGCTCCATGCATCAACTGACTATCGCCGGCAAGGCGTATCGCTCCCGTTTGCTGGTCGGCACCGGCAAGTACAAGGATTTCGCCGAGACCCGCGCCGCCATCGACGCTTCGGGCGCCGAGATCGTTACCGTCGCGATCCGTCGCACCAACATCGGCCAGGATGCCAGCCAGCCGAACCTGCTCGACGCCATTCCGCCGTCGAAATTCACCATCCTGCCCAACACCGCCGGCTGCTATACCGCCGACGATGCCGTGCGTACGCTGCGCCTGGCGCGCGAACTGCTCGACGGGCACCCGCTGTGCAAGCTGGAAGTCCTCGGCGACCCGACCAGCCTGTTCCCGAACATGCCGGAAACGCTGAAAGCGGCGGAAACGCTGGTCAAGGACGGCTTTGAGGTCATGGTCTACTGCTCGGACGACCCGATCCAGGCCAAGATGCTAGAAGAGATCGGCTGCGTCGCGGTGATGCCGCTGGCGTCCCTGATCGGTTCCGGCATGGGCATCCTGAATCCGTGGAACCTGCGCCTGATCATCGACAATGCCAAGGTGCCGGTCATTGTTGATGCCGGCGTCGGCACTGCCTCCGATGCCGCCATCGCCATGGAACTGGGCTGCGACGGCGTGCTGATGAATACCGCCATCGCCCACGCCAAAGACCCGGTGCTGATGGCCAGCGCCATGAAAAAGGGTGTCGAGGCCGGCCGCGAGGCCTTCCTGGCCGGGCGCATGCCGCGCAAACTGTATTCGGCCGATCCGTCGTCGCCGACTTCCGGATTGATCGGCTCATGAGCGGCGTTCCGTTGATTCACCCCGCCGCCGAAGGCGAAGAAGGCGTTTATACCGAAGGCCGCGAGGGCCACGGCCATATCAAGAGCTTCGTCCGCCGGGCCGGCCGCATGTCGGAGGCGCAGCAACGCTACTACAGCGAGATGATGCCGAAGATCGGCCTCGTCTATGCGCCGCAACCGGTCGATCTGGCCGCCTTCTTCGGTCGCAACAACCCGAAGATCCTCGAGATCGGCACCGGCATGGGCGAAACGACGGCGAAGATCGCCGACGCCAACCGCGACAACGATTACCTCGGCGTCGAAGTTCATGTGCCGGGTGTCGGCGCGCTGTGCAAGCAGATCGCCGAACGCGAACTGTCCAACCTGCGCCTCTGCCAGCACGATGCCGTCGAAGTCGTCCGCGACATGCTGCCCGAAGGTTCGCTCGACGGCGTCCATGTTTTCTTCCCCGACCCGTGGCACAAGACGCGCCACAACAAGCGCCGGTTGATCCAGTCGCCCTTCGTCGCGCTGCTCGCCTCGCGCCTGAAACCGGGCGGCTATTTCCATTGCGCCACCGACTGGGAAAACTACGCGCTGCAGATGCTCGAGGTGCTGGGCAGCGAGCCGACTTTGGAAAACAGCGTCTCCGGACCCTCGACCGTAGCATTGGCCGCCGCAATCGAGGCCGACAGCGCCAATGGCCTGGCCGGCTTTGCGCCGCGCCCGGAATACCGGCCGCTGACCAAATTCGAAAACCGCGGCCTGCGTCTCGGTCACGGCGTCTGGGACGTCATCTTCAAGAAGCGCTGAACAGCGCCCGACAGGAATACATTTCATGTGGTTCAAGAATCTCCAGATCTACCGTTTGCCGGCGCCGTGGAACATCGACCTCGCCAAGCTCGACGAACAACTCGCCCGCGGCACCTTTGCCCGCTGCGCCAGCCATGAACCGATCAGCCGCGGCTGGGTCGCGCCACGCAAGGACGGCGCGCTGGTCTATGCCAGCAACCGCCAATGGCTGATCGCGCTGGCTGTCGAGCAGCGCCTGTTGCCCTCATCGGTGGTCAATGACGAAGTTCGCGAGCGCGCCGACAAGCTGACCGAAGAACAGGGCTATGCGCCGGGCCGCAAGGCGCTGCGCGAACTGAAGGAACGCGTCACTGAAGAACTGATGCCGCGCGCCTTCACCAAGAAGCGGACCAGCTTTGTCTGGATCGACCCGCAAAACGGCTGGTTCATCGTCGACGCCGGCAGCCCGGGCAAGGCCGAGGAAGTCATCGAACACCTGCGCCACTGCCTCGACGAATTCCCGCTGACCCCGCTGCACACCGAACTCTCGCCGCAATCGGCGATGGCCGACTGGCTGGCCGGCGGCGACGCCCCGGCCGGCTTCACCATCGACCGCGACTGCGAACTGAAGTCGGTCGGCGAGGAAAAGGCCGCCGTCCGTTACGTCCGTCACCCGCTGGGCGACGAAGTCGGCGGCGAGATCAAGGCTCACCTCGCGGCCGGCAAGCTGCCGACCCGCCTGGCGCTGACCTGGGACGAACGGATTTCCTTCGTGCTGACCGAAAAGCTGGAAATCAAGCGCCTCGCCTTCCTCGACCTGTTGAAGGAAGAAGCCGAGAAGAACGCCGAACACGCCGACGAGCAGTTCGACGCCGATTTCGCGCTGATGACCGGCGAACTCACCCGCTTCCTGCCGCAACTGCTCGAAGCGCTGGGCGGCGAAAAGACCGAGTCGGCCGAAGCAGCCACCCCCGCCACCGGCGGCAGCACGCCGCCCTGGGAGGCATGAAACCGGGCGATCCCTGCCCCTGCGGCAGCGGCGCAAAATACGCCGCCTGCTGCGCCCCGCTGCACGCCGGCGCCGCACCGGCCGCCAGCGCCGAGGCCCTGATGCGCTCGCGCTACAGCGCCTATGGGCTGAAACTGGAAGAATACCTGCTCGCCACCTGGCACCCGACGACGCGGCCCAGCGAACTCGACCTCTCGGCCGACGACAGCAAATGGCTCGGCCTCGAGGTCAAGCGTCACGCGGTGCAGGACGACAGCCACGCAACCGTCGAATTCGTCGCCCGCTACCGCATCGCCGGCCGCGGCCACCGCCTGCGCGAACTCAGCCGCTTCGTGCGCGAAGACGGCCGCTGGTACTACGTCGACGGCGACATGCTGACCTGAGCGGCCGGGAAAATTTCAATTTTGGCTAAAATTTCGGGCCGACCGTAGGCTTTTGCTGCCTTTCTGGGGGGGCTTATGGCGCCGGGGCGCCTTCCTTCAGATACATCGGTGAACGCGGTCCGTAGAGGATGCCATTCGGCATCCCAGCACTCAACAGTCGTGCACTTGTCCGTCCGGCGATCAGGTGCCCCTGGCTGCTGACCGTTTCGATGATCTGACGGATCACCGCCTTGACCAGCATGCCAAGCAGGCCGCCATTGTTACTATCGCCCTCGGCACTGGAGGCCGTCGCAGACCCAGACCATAGCGTTTTCCCGCTGCGCAGATCGACGAGTTTCGCCTCGGCGGTCACACGGGTCTCGCTCGAAATGACGATGTATGACGTGCCATATTGCTTGACGTTGATATAGAGCGCCGCATCGGCGCCGAAAATGTCGCGCAGCTTGTTGCTGGCAACGCTGTGAATATCCTCGGCCACGGTCATGCCATTCTGCTTGAAGGTCTCGTCGACCAGGGTCACCGGGAAGACGTAATAGCCGGATTCAGCGAGAGGTGCGGTCGTCTGGGACATCATGCTGTAAGTGGCCTTGATGTCGGGCGAGGTGTTCAGTGGTGGCAGGACCAGAATGGATGCCGGCCGCGCTTCCTTGAAGGCCGAATAGTCGTAGGCCTGGCGCGTCGCGCAACCGCCAAGCAGCAGGACTGCCGTCATGAGCGCTAATCGCCGCAGTCCTCGGATTTGATTGTCTTTCATCGGGGTCGCCTTAGCGTTTTTGATTTTTCTTGAGCAGGAAGTCCACATAAGCGGAGCTTTCCGGAAATTGCTGCCGTTCGGCCTGCAAATTTTGCTCAAACAGGTCAGTGCGTCCGGCCTGGCCGTAGAGCATGCCCAAATGAGCCTGCAATCCCGGCGGGACAGGTTTTCCCCGGGACTTGGCTTCTTCCCGAATTTTTTCGAGTTCCTGGATACCTTCCTCAGGACCCTTGTCGCCTTTGAAGTAGGCGTATTGCTGATCCTGAAAGCTGCCCCAGTGATAGAGCGGTTGCGGGCGATTGGCGCAGCCGGTCAGCACGACGGCCAGCAGGCCCGCCAGCAGAAGCGGGCGATGCTTCGAATGTTCATGGCTCATAGCTGTCCCGGCAGAATCAGTTAGTCGGGCGCCAGGCGCCGGCTTCGATACCGTTTACCAGACCATCGACCGCTTGGCGGATGGCTAAGTCAAGCACCTTGCCATTCAAGGTGGAGTCGTAGCTCGCGGTGCCGCCAAAGCCGATCACCTCGCGGTTAGAGAGGGTGTACTCACCGGCGCCAGCCGCGGAGTAGATGACTTCCGAGGTTTGAACGTCGACCACGTTCAAGGTGACTTTGGCGTAGGCAATTTGCTGCTTGCCGCGTCCCAGGATACCGAACAGCTGATGATCACCGACTTCCTTGCGCCCGAATTCAGTTACATCGCCGGTTACTACATAACGGGCGCCTTTCAGGGCCTGTTGCTTCTTGGCGATTTCAGCTTCCTGCCTGATCTCGGACATGTTTTCCCGGTCGAGAACGGAGAAGCGGTTGGTTTGCTGGAGGTGGGATACCAGGATGGTCTTGGCTTGGCTGCCCAAGCGATCAACGCCATCGGTGAATACTCCACGCATGAAGGTCGAACGGTTGTCGAACTTGCCCACGGAAACTGCCTGTCGGACGCCGGTGTAGGGGCGTGCCGCCGCCGCGGTTTGTTGCGGCACCAGGGTTCGTGAATCCTCCGTCGCACAACCGGAAATCGTAGCGATAAAGGCTACGAAACAAACGTACGCGGTTGATTTTCTTGAAGACACTATTTTTCTCCCTGATGAATATTCAAAATTTGCTGAGCTTGAAAGCTCGATAAGAATGTCATTGTAGTATCCATGTTGCCATCTTGGGGATTTTTATGATTGACCGAGATCAATGTCCTGCAACGGATTCACGGCGGTTCACCATGCTTTCTTGACCCCCCTTCGCAAATCTTCACACGCCCTTCACGCCGATGGTCTAGCATGCGTATTCCAATTTCATCGGAGCAGCAATCATGGGTCTTCTCGATTCCGTCGTCGGCGCATTGGCCGGCGGGCAAAGTGGTAGTAACAACGGCTTGATGGATGTGATCATGCAGTTGATCAATAGCCAGCCGGGCGGTTTGGGCGGGCTGGTGCAGTCCTTCCAGCAGGGCGGGCTGGGCGAGATCGTCAATTCCTGGGTGTCGACCGGGCAGAACTTGCCGATCTCGGCCGAGCAGCTTCAGTCCGTGCTCGGTGGCGGGGCTTTGCAGGATATTGCGGCGAAGCTGGGCGTGTCGCCGGAGCAGGCGTCCGGCAGCTTGGCCGACCTGTTGCCGCAGGTGGTGGACAAGCTGACGCCGAACGGGCAGGTGCCCGAAGGTGGGGGCGATCTGCTGGCGCAGGGGCTGGACATGCTGAAAAAGGGTGGTTTATTCAGCTGACCTTGCGGCGGGGTGCTACAGGAAGCGCTGCAGCAGCACGTTCAGGAAGCGCCGGCCCTTCGCGGTCGGCGCAATTTTTTCCGGACCGACGATCAGCAGGCCTTCGCTCTCCGCGGCCTTCAGTTGCGGCAGCACGACGTTCAGCGACTGCGCGGTGCGCGCCTCGAATAGCGAGGGGTGAAATCCGTCGGCCAGACGCAGCGCGTTCATCATGAACTCGAAGGGCAGGCTGGCCATATCGACCGGGTTGTCTTCCTGGATGGCGCTGCCGCCGCGGATGCTTTCCAGGTAGGCCTTGGGGTGCTTGTGGCGCATCTGGCGCAGCACGCGGTCGTGCAGGGTCAGCTTGGAATGGGCGCCGGCGCCGATGCCGAGGTAGTCGCCGAAGTACCAGTAGTTCAGGTTGTGCTTGCACTGCTTGCCGGGCTGCGCGAAGGCCGAGGTTTCGTAGTTGGCGTAACCGGCGGCAGCCAGCCGGGCCTCGATGGCTTCCTGCATGTCGGCGCAGATGTCGCCCTCCGGTAGTTCCGGCGGGAAGGCGGCGAAGCGGGTGTTCGGCTCCAGCGTCAGCTGGTAGCAGGAGAGGTGCGAGGGCGAAAAGCTCAGCGCCGTCTCGATGTCGGTGAGCGCTTGCTCATGCGTCTGGCCCGGCAGGCCGTACATCAGGTCGAGATTGAACGATTCGAAATGCTCGCCGGCCAGTTGCGCGGAGCGCTTGGCTTCGGCGGCGCCGTGGATGCGGCCGAGGGCTTTCAGGTGATCGTCGTTGAAGCTCTGGATGCCGAGCGACAGGCGGTTGACACCGGCGGCGCGGAAGCCGGCGAACTTCTCCGCTTCGACGGTGCCGGGGTTGGCTTCGAGCGTGATCTCGGCGTCCGGCGCCAGCATGGCCAGTGCCCGGAAGGCGGCGATCAGTTCGTCGATGGCGGCGGGCGAGAGCAGGCTGGGCGTACCGCCGCCGAAGAAGACGGTCTGCACCGGCCGGCCCCAGATCAGGGGCAGGGCCGATTGCAGGTCGGCAATCAGGGCGGCTACGTATTCGCGTTCGGGGATGGTCTCGCCGGCCTCGTGCGAGTTGAAATCGCAGTACGGGCACTTCTGGACGCACCACGGCACGTGCACGTAGAGGGCGAGTGGCGGCGAGACGCGGAATTCCGCCAATGCTACGGTCGCCCCCTTTTTTTGGGCAAAAATGGGAATCGTACGGGCCACGGGCTTACAGCGCAGGCAGGCGGGCGATCAGTTTCTGCATGGCCTGGCCGCGATGCGACAGGCGGTTCTTGATGTCGGCATCGAGTTCCGCCGCGGTCTGGCAGTGGGTGGGCACGTAGAACAATGGGTCGTAGCCGAAGCCGTCGGCGCCGCGCTGGGCGTCGAGGATTTCGCCGTGCCATTCGCCTTCGGCGATGATCGGCTGCGGATCGTTGGCGGCGCGCACCAGGACCAGAACGCAGTAGAAATGGGCGTGGCGGTTGGTCTGCCCGGCGAGGTGGCCGAGCAGCTTGTCGTTGTTGCGGGCATCTGATTTCGGATCGCCGGCATAACGGGCCGAGAAGACGCCGGGAGCGCCGTGCAGGGCATCGACGCAGAGGCCAGAGTCGTCGGCCAGCGCCGGCAGGCCGCTATGCGCGGCGGCATGGCGAGCCTTGGCCAGGGCGTTCTCGAGGAAGGTGCAGTGCGGTTCCTCGGCTTCCGGAATGCCGAGCTGGCCCTGCGGAATGATTTCAAAGCCAAGCGGCGCGAGGAGCGCGTTCAGCTCCTTCATCTTCTTGGCGTTGTTGGAGGCGAGGACGAGCTTCTTCATGAGGCGAGCGCGGATTGCTGGGCGGCGACGAGGTGGCGGACGCCGAGCGTGGCGAGATCGACCAGCACGCTCATCTGTTCGCGGCTGAACGGCTCGCCTTCGGCCGTGCCCTGGATTTCGACGATGCCGCCATTGCCAGTCATCACGACGTTCATGTCGGTGTCGCAGCCGGAGTCTTCCGGGTAGTCAAGGTCGAGGACCGGGGCGCCCTGGTAGATGCCGACCGATATGGCCGCGACGTGGTCGCGCACCGGATTGGCCGGCAGCTTGCCGGCCTTGACCAGCTTGTCGCAGGCTTCGTACAGCGCGACCCAGGCGCCGGTGATCGAGGCGCAGCGGGTGCCGCCGTCGGCCTGCAGGACGTCGCAGTCGAGCGTGATCTGGCGTTCGCCAAGGGCCTTGAGGTCGACCACGGCGCGCAGGGCGCGGCCGATCAGGCGCTGGATTTCTTGCGTCCGGCCGGTCTGCTTGCCTTTGGCCGCTTCACGCGCCGTGCGGGTATGCGTCGAGCGCGGCAGCATGCCGTATTCGGCGGTGACCCAGCCCTGGCCCTTGCCGCGCAGGAAGGGAGGCACGTTTTCCTCGACGCTGGCATTGCACAGCACGTGGGTGTCACCCATTTCGATCAGCACCGAGCCTTCGGCATGGCGGGTGAAGTTGCGGGTGATGCGGACGGTGCGGAGCTGGTCCGGCTGGCGTTGGCTGGGGCGCATGGAATTCCTTATTTTTTCGGAGTGTATTTATCGATGGCGGAGCGGATTTCCTCGATCGCCTTTTCAATCTCGTCGTCGCTGAGGTCGCTCTTGTAGGCTGGATTGCGGCCGAATTCATCGAGGCGGGTGGTCACTTCGTGCTGGCTCATCGTCTGGGTGGAAATCGCGCTGCTGGCGTCCTCGACGTAAGTGTCCTCCCAGCGCACGGCGACCACCGATAGGTTGTCGCCATGGGCGCCGCCTTTCAGTTCGGCCTGGTTGAGCAGCATTGGCACCGCCTGGATAAGATTGGCGCCCTTCAGCGCGACGGCCATCATTTCGCCGGAGAGCTCACCCCACAGGCCGTCGGTGCTGAGCAGCAGGATGTCGCCGTGATCAAGCGGCGTCTTGCGAGAAAACTCGATTTCCGGCGGGTGCGGGCTGCCCAGGCAGCTGTAGATCTTGTTGCGGTCGGGGTGAAAGGCGGCCTGCGCCTCGGTAATCATGCCTTCTTCGACCAGCAGGCGGATGCGCGAATGATCCTTGGTCTGGGCGATGACCTTGCCGTCGCGCATCAGGAACAGCCGGGAATCGCCGGCATGCGCCCAGTAGGCGACGTTGTCCTGCACGATGCAGGCAACGCAGGTGGTGCGCGGCGTGTCCTTCAAGCGATGCTGGGCGGTGTAGTCGAGGATCGCGTGGTGGGCATTGGTCATGCCCTTCTGCAGGAAGCGGAAGGGGTCGCTCAACATCGGGCGCGCTTCGCGCTGGAAGGCGTCAGCAAGCGTCTGGACGGCGATCTGGGCCGCGATCTCGCCGTAGTGATGACCACCCATGCCGTCGGCGACGACCATCAGCAGGGCGTCGCGGGAGTAGCAGTAGGTGGTCCGGTCCTCGTTGTTGTTGCGGCCGCCCTGGCGGCTTTCCTGATAAATGGTGAATCTCATCTCATCGGCTTCCTGATTTTGTCGACGAAGCGGCCAATCCAGTTGGGATTAGCCTTTGGGCGCGGCGGTGTAATGGTCTCGACCAGCGCCTTTTGCAGGGCAAAGACGCTTTGCGGACGGTAAAGATGGTTGAGGTTGAGGCACCAGTCGATAATTTCGAGCAGGCGGTCAGAGAACTGTCCATCCCAGCGCAGCATGGCCGGCGCCAGTGTGTCCTTCTTCATCCGCTGGTCGGCTGCCTGAGGGGCAACGCCTGCCAGGCAGGCGTACATCGATGCGCCGACGCTGTAGATGTCGCTCCACGGCCCGAGATCCTTGCGGGTACCGTAATGCTCCGGCGAAGCAAAGCCCGGGGTGTACATCGGCTTGAGAATGGGCTGGTCGGTGATCAACGTCTGGCGCGCGGCGCCGAAATCGATCAGCACCGGCGTGTTGTCTCCGCGCAGATAAATATTCGACGGCTTCAGGTCGAGGTGCAGCAGCTTGTTCGAATGCACCTCGCGCAGGCCGTTCAGCATGCGGGTGAAGACACCGCGAATGAAGCGCTCGGAAATGTGGCCCTGATGCTTCTGGATGAATTCCTGCAGCGTGCGCCCGTGCTCGTACTCCATCACCATGTAGACCGTGTCATTGGCGCGGAAGAAATTCAGCACCCTAATCACATTGGGGTGCGACAGTCGCGCCAGCGCCCGGCCTTCCTCGAAGAAACACTTCATGCCGTAGCGGAAGGCGCCGAGATGGTCGGCCGTGATCACCGGCTTGATGTCGCCGCGGGTGCGCAGGGCCAGACTGTTCGGCAGATATTCCTTGATCGCGACCTGGCGCCCCTCGGGGTCGGTCGCGAGGTACACGATCGAAAAACCGCCGAGCGAGAGCTGGCGGTCGATGATGTACTCTTCGAGGGGGTAGCCGTTTGGTAAGGGCTGATTGGCTTGTTGCGCCATGGAGCTCGCGGTTATGATGCAGTTTCAGGCATTTTCGGGCGTGTTGTCCGGCCTGTAAAGGTGGAGACCCCCCAACAATGATTTGTAGTATGACTGGTTATGCGGTTAAAACGCGAGATATTGAGCGTGGAACGCTGCAACTTGAACTAAAAAGCGTCAATTCCCGCTACCTGGATTTTCATTTTCGCGTCGCAGAAGATTTGCGCGCGCTGGAAATGCCGCTGCGCGAGTTGCTCGCCGCCCGGCTTTCTCGTGGCAAGGTGGAATGCCGGCTTTCCTTCAATGCCGCGGCTGCGCGTGCCGATCAGCTGCAGCTCAATGGCGAACTGCTGGCATCCCTGATGGATCTGAATGCCCGCGTACGCCGTGAAATGCCCGATGCGACGCCGCTCTCGGTCAACGAAACCCTGCGCTGGCCCGGCATGTTTGGCGACCAGGGCATGGACTTTTCCACGCTGGGCCCTGAAGTTATGGCTTTGGCCCGCGAGGCGCTGGAGGATTTCACCGCGACGCGCGGACGCGAAGGCGAAAAGCTGGCCGAAACGATCGTCGACCGTGTCAACGCCATGCGCGATATCGTCCGCAAGGTTGTACCCCGCATCCCCGAAGCGCAGGCGCTGTACACCGAAAAGCTTCGCCAGCGCCTGACCGAAGCGCTGGGCAACGCCAGCGACGACCGCATCCTGCAGGAAGTCGCTGTCTTCGCGACGCGCATTGATGTCGCCGAAGAACTCACCCGCCTGACCACACACCTTGATGAAGTCGAGCGTGTCCTGAAGCAAGGCGGCGCCTGCGGCAAGCGCCTCGATTTCCTGATGCAGGAACTCAATCGCGAAGCGAATACATTGGGCTCAAAGTCGGCGATTACTGAGGTGTCTCAGGCATCGATGGAGCTCAAACTGCTGATTGAGCAGATGCGCGAACAGATTCAGAATCTGGAATGAAGACGGGGGCCACTGGCGGTTTTCGGCGTATCTCCCCACTCTGCTTCTGCTGCAATAGCTTTGGATGAATGCAATGCCTTCGAACTATAAAAACTCCCGCCTTTACAAAAAATACCGTGCGTTTCGGATTGCCTTGAAAGTGCCGGGAATCCTCTTGAAGCAGCGTCTGGTCGACTTTGACGTACCTTCGCTACCACATTTCGATTCTGATGAGACCACGCAGTGGTTCATGCAGAAACTCGCTGCTTCAAAGATGTATCTTGAATTTGGCTCAGGTGGTTCAACCTGCCTCGCCGCAAAAAATGGCGTCCGTTTTGTGTCTGTTGATTCCGATCCATTCTTCTTGAACAGCGTCAAGAACAAGATAAAGAAGGAAAATCTATACCGCGAGAATGAGCAGGTATTTCACCATGCTGATATCGGTCTTACCGGCGGCTGGGGGAAGCCTCTGATCATCGGGGAGCCATCACCTGAGCGCCTGAACAAATTCCGAAAGTACTCTGATTTCCCTGAGGAAATCGGCAGCAGGTTTCCTCTGCCGGATCTCGTGCTGGTCGATGGACGATTTCGGGTTGCTTGTGCGCTGAAAGCGCTGAGGGCATTGCAGGACCAGACGGACTGGCTCTTGCTCGTGGACGACTACGTCAATCGGTCGAAGTATCACGAGCTTCCCGAGTTTGGTGTGCTTCAGGGCTATGTCGGTCGCATGGCCGTTTTCAGCGGCTTGCAGGATTCAGCAAAATGCCGACTTGATGCTGCTATCAGTCGGTACGAAACGGACCCGAGCTAGTTTGGCGCTGGTCTGTCCAGCGACAATACCCAGCGAGTGGTCCGCGTACCGTCCTGAAGACAGCTAATTCCGTGCAGGAATTTTTCGGCTATCGAGACCCGAGGGTGATTCGCTAGCTTGGAGCATGACCAGATTGACGGATACCTGCTGGCAGGAGATGTTGTCTCCGGACCAGCCGCTATCGTCGGCCTGAATTAGCCGGTCGATTATTGAACGTATCTCTTCAGTGCGAATTCCGTTGGGAATCTTGTCGAAACGACTTGGCCGGTAGGATGCCCTTTTCTTGAAGAGCAGCTTTCTCGTCCTGTGTTCCATGTATTTGTAGCGGTCCCAGCCGAAAAACATCGCTTTCATCAATGGAGGGACGGATATTTCTGGCTGAGGTTGAACGTCCACCTCAGCAAGGATGGTTGCAATCTTGTTGGCGGCAGTTTGCCCGCTGAGTGACGAGACATCATCCCTCAGTACCTCGATGGCCTGCAGCCGCAGCTCGTCGCGTTCTGCGTTGGTCTTGTAGCGATTGAGGTGGCTCACGACCTCCTCGTAGGTTTCCACGCATTTCGACACCTTGAAGACTGGCACATCGTCAATGCCGTCGATGTCGTTGATCTTGTATTGAACCGTCGGGATACCGTTCAGGGCGGCTTGTAGTGTGACGGTCGAACGATAAGTGATAACGCCGCCGGTTGCTCCGAGTAGCCACGGAGCAACGTCACCTTCGCGACAGACAGTGACGTTAGGGTAGGCGGAAAATATCGACTTCCATTCTTCGATACTTTCCGAAATGTGCGGTCGCACGACGATCTTTTCCCGGGTTTCAGCGGCCAGACGGCTGATCAGTTCGATGTAGTTGTTTAGTGCGTTGAAAGTATTGTGCAGCGCCCTAATGCGTGATTCTGAAGGGGCGCGCTTCAACTTGAATTCGTAGCCGGTGCGCGAGGTGAAACCAAAGCTGGAGATGAACAGAATGTAGTCACCGTGTTGTTGCCGGATTTCTTCCAGCTTCTTCTGGTGGATGACCGAGTACTCTTCGCGCCACAGATCAATGCGTGGCCAACCGGTCGCCAAGATCTTTACGCCATCGAGATTTTTCAGGGCCGATAGTCGGCTTCTGTAGCCCTCTCCGATGGTGAAAATATAGTCGTAATCCTGACTGGGCAACTTACCGAATCGTTCGTGACAGAAATCTGTCATTCGGTGTGCCGGGATTGCAACCCCGGTTTCCTCGTCCATGATTGCGACGACGGCCCCCATGTCACGCCGGTACTGCTGAATGCGCCTTACATAGCTGCTCTTGTGGAAAAAGATGCAGGACTTGATCCGGTTTCTTGTTTCATGAATTGAGCGGAATGTCCCAATGTAAACGCGGAATCCAGCCTTGATCATTTCTATGGCCAAAAGGCATTTCGGAAATAGCTCCCTGTCCGAGAGTTCGATGGTGAACAGTATGGTTTTTTTATGCATCTACGTTAATGCCTTACGGGCCGAGTTCGGCCGATGGATTTTGGTCGCCGGATCGATACCGGCAAGCTCATGAAGTGATGGTGCTGATTGCCTCGGTATAGGTGGCGATGCTTTCTTCCTTGCGCCTCGCCAATGAGATCAGGACTGATTCGTGCGGGAAAGGGGTGGATAAGGCATCAAGCAATTTCTGGCTGAAATCCTCTGTGACATCAATGCAACGCTCCTCAATGCCGAAATAGTCGTACAGGTATTTTATCCGGTCGAGAACACCTAGCCCGATGGTATTCACTCCCATGGCGAGGGAGCAGACATTGGTGTGAAAGCGAGTGCCAATTGTCGCATGGCTTTCCCGGTACACGTTGAAGGCGAATCTCGCTGCAGCATCGCCCTGGCCATAAGGGGCGACGAAGATTCTCCTGCGAATAAGTTCATCAGGCAAGTAAGCGAACAGTTTGGCAATGGCGTTGATGTCGGCGCCAATATGCGGCACGAAGACGTGGGCAAGATCGCTCGTCTTGGCGAGGGAAACGACCGTACTGGCAATGTTTCGATAAAAGTTTTCCGCCGCATCTTGTTGCTGCAGGTTCTTGTTCATCTGCAACTGGTCGGTGGTGATGTTCCACGCGATGTATTTCCCGGGTTCAATGCCAGTATAGCGGCCCGTTTCTGCAGGTTCGAAAAAAAAGCCGTTGTCCAGGATTTCCTTGCATCGTATTGCCTTCGAGGTGTCGAGAATGGCATTGATTCGCTTGATCGAGCCGTCGTTTCTCGGCAGCACGCGCATGGCTTTCTTTTCGCAGATGGCATCGAGGAACCCTCTGAATTTCTCTATGTTGCCAGGCGGGACAGGCTTGTGCGGGTGACTGCCCATGCTCGCAAAAAGGGTGGGAACCGTGATTTTGGCCAGATTCTCGACAGTCATGTCGATGGTCGTTCCGCTCGCGCTGTTCTCGACCCAGTAGTCGAGAAAGCCGCCGCCGCCGAAAATCAGCAGGTCGTATTTGTTCGCGCGTGCCGCAAAATCGCCATCGAAGTACCGGCGTTCGGCTGGGGGCCGGTTCTTATAGAAATCCCGCATCTCCAGCTGGTCGATCGTGAATTCACCAACGATACGGCGCAGGATGGCGTACAGCCCAAGATGGCTGGCATTGTCGCCGATGTTGCCGCAGAACGAGGCTACGTGCAGAATTTTCATTCAATCATTCCTTTGTCGACAAGATAGTTTGCGTATTCGAGGTCGTCCGGTGTATCGATGTCCAAGCATGAATACCCTGCCGTCAAATATGATCTCGCGCTAGCCGAGTGGTAGGTTCGTCGGGCCAGCAGGTATTCCCGCCTGGCCAGGAAAAGGCTGCCGTTCCGTTCGTAGGTCGCTGGCATGTCTTGGCGTCTGGTGTATTCGCTATCCATGCTCAGCCAAGGAATCAATGTACCGTTTTCCAGTCGGTACAGGGCGCCGGGGTGCTTTTTTACGGCAGACACGGATACGGTCAGGTCGGCTTCTTCGCAAATGCCTTGGGCAATTATCCCATCGATTTCGGAGGCTTGCCTGAAGGGAGATGTAGGCTGCAGGAGCAGAATATAGTCGAACTGTTGCTCGATTTGACCAAGGGCATGCAGCGCGACATCAATGCTCCTGCTGTCGTCGGCTGCAAGGGCAGCGGGGCGCAGAAATGGAGCCTCGCAACCATGTTTCAGCACAAATTTGCGTATTTCCTGGCTGTCCGTGGAGCAGATGAAACTGTCGAGGAGCGCGCTTTTGCATGCGGCTTCAATGGTCCAGGCAATCAGCGGTTGGTTGCCGAGGCGAGCCATATTCTTGCCGGGAATTCCCTTGGAGCCGCCCCGGGCAGGTATCAAACCGAGAATTGTCTTGTTCTTGTACATCCGGCATCGTTTCCGGGGCGCGCGCAAGCAGCGAAAGGCTTGATTAGTGGGGGTCGGCCAGGCGGCGGTCTACGAAGTATTTCTGCGCTGGCAACTGCCAGAACTCTACTTCCGCGATGATTTTGTGGAAGCGGGCCGCACTGTTGCCTTCGCCAAACAGGGATTCTGCCTGACGGGGCATTCGTTCGGCTGTCCGCAGTGCCTGGTCAATTGCCGCACCCTCGATCGGAATGTCCAGTACCGTGGCACAGCGGACGCGGGCATTCTGACGCGAGCCCAAATTGATTGTCGGTACGCCGAAATGCGGCGCTTCGCGGACGCCGGCGCTTGAGTTGCCGATGATGAAGTCGGCATTTTTCAGGAGGGAGAGGAAGAATTCGAAGCGCATCGAAGGGTAGATGCGGAAATGAGGGTTGCCTTTGAGGCGCCGGTAATCCTCGAGAATGATGTCGGTGCCATGATCGTTGTTGGGGTAGATAACCACGTAATTGCGTTCAGAGGCAATCAGCCGGTCGACGACGACCTGTATTTGCCGCCGCAAATCATCCAGTTCGGAGGTTACCGGGTGGAATATGAGAATTCCATAGTGATCAAAACCCATCTCATAACGCTGCTTGATTTCGGCAAGCGTTGGCAAGGCATCGGAGTTCATCACGTCGATATCCGGAGAGCCGATTTCGAAAACGGAGTCTTGTTGCTCGCCAAGCTGAATCAGGCGGGTCCGGGCTTCGGCGTTGGCAACGAAGTGGGCGTGCGAAAGCTTGGTCACGGCGTGGCGGATCAGTTCGTCGACCGTGCCGGATACCTCTCCGCCCTCAATATGTCCGGTCCGCACATTGTTGAGTGCGCCGACTGTGGCGCCGGCCAGCGCCTCGACTCGATCCCCGTGAACAAGTATCAGATCTGGCTTGATTTCCCGGACATAGTCGGAGAGGCCGACCACCGTCTTGGCTAGAACATGGTCCATCGCATCGGAGGCGTTCTGATTGATGAACTTATGGACGTTGTGGAATCCAAGTCTCTCTACTTCTGCACAGGTGTAACCATATTTGGACAACATATGCATGCCGGTGACAAAGACATGCAACTCAAAATTCCTGTCTTGTTCAAGGCGTAGCAACAGGGGCTTCAATTTGCCAAAATCAGCACGTGTTCCGGTTAGCACGACAATTTTGCGTCGCATTGGATCTCAGCCCTGGTCAAGATGGGATTTGGCAAGGCGTGCGCCTCGCGCGATAGGCCGAGCCAGTCGCATGCCAATCAAATTGTCGTAATCATTCGCCGAAAAATCGCCACCGCCTGGGCGGCGCAACCAAATATTTTCTTCGGTAAGTATTTGGCCGGCCTCCAGGTCCTTGGTCACGACGACCGAAGCAAATGCAAAGGCAATGGTTGGCGCTTCTGCTTCTATCGGCGTCTTCTCGCCGCCGCGGGCGGCGAAAATGACCTTCGATCCTTCGATTAGGCCACTCATTGCCCCCGGATCCATTGAGCAAATGATGTCCGGGCCGGGGCGATCCATACGGTCGGTGAAATGGCGTTCGAGAATCGACGCGCCCAGGGCGACGGCGCCAAGGCAGGCATAGTTTGAGGTGGTATGGTCGGAAAGGCCAACCACGGCATCGGGAAAAGCTTGCTTGAGGTGCTGTATGCCTGCCAGGCGGACCAGTTCGGGGGGGGTTGGATAAACGTTGGTGCAGTGGAGCAGGGCAAACGGAACTTTTGCCGTACGCAGTATTTCGACCGAAGGCCTGACCGTTTCGATCGAGTTCATGCCGGTGCTAAGGATCACCGGCTTGCCAGCACGGGCAATGTGTCTGACCAGCGGGTAGTTGTTGCATTCGCCCGAGCCGATCTTGTAGGCAGGCACGTCGAAACTGGCCAGTCGTATCGCTGCAGCGCGAGAGAAGGGGGTGCTGATGAAGATTGAGCCGCGCGCCTGAATATGCTGCATTAGCTTGTATTCGTCAGCCTCTGACAGGGCGCAGCGTTCCATGATCTCGTATATCGACACATCGGCATTGCCGGGAATGACCGAGCGCGCCTCGTCCGACATTTCGTCCTCTACGACGTGAGTCTGGTGCTTGACGATCTCGGCACCTGCATCGATGGCAGCGTCGGCCATGGCGATGGCAAGGTCCAGGCTGCCTTCGTGATTGATGCCGATTTCGGCGATGACGACGGGAGGGTGGTCGTCACCGATGAGTCGACCGGCGATGCTGAATTCAGCCATTTTGTTCTCCAATAATGTGGGCAACACGAGCGAGGTCGTCGGGCGTATCGATGTCTATGCTGTCGCGGGCATTCATGATGAAGGGCACACTGCCGTTGGACGGAAACCCGCCCCTGGCCTCAAAGTCGTCAACGCTGAAAATATAGATCGCACCATTTGGCTGGTAAACCACCGGCAGGTCCTGGCGCCGGGCATTTGAGAGTTTTTCGTCGAACAGGGAGATCAGGCGTTGCGAGTTATCGAGGCGGAAGGATTTGAACGGTGATTTCTCGCATTCGGTGACGCTCAGCAGGGTCCGGGCCTGCTGATCGACCATGGTTCGGAGGGCTGCATCAATGTGCTCCTCCCAGCGCAAGGGCGAGGTCGGCTGCAAGTAAACCACGATCGGGTTTCGGTTGCGTAGTGTGTCTGGAAGTTGCTCGATAAAGTGCTCTACTACGCCGACTGCAGATGCTTCATCGCTGGCGTGGTGCGCAGGGCGCACAAGGGGGATGGCACCGGCGTTCTCGGCAACGCCAAGAATTTCTGCGTCGTCTGATGAAACCCATACCTCATCGACCCATGCTGATAAAAGGGCGGCCTGGATGGAATAGTCGATGAGAGGTCTTCCTGCCAGCATGGCCAGGTTTTTTCGGGGTATTCCCTTGGATCCGCCACGGGCAGGTATGAGGGCTAGTACGGGAGTTTTGTCGGGCAGCATGCGCGGATGTCTGAGAAGAGCTTCTGCTTTACTTTGTACGCCAAATTCTATCACCCGGCCCGGCGTCCCCTGATTTAGGTGCGGCGAACACTGGGGGACATCAGTCGGTAGAGGGCGAACTTGATTCTTTCGGCGACAGAAAAGAAGGCAATGGCCGCAGCGCTCAATTCTTTACGTGCAACGGGACTCAAACTCCTGGCGTAGCGCAGCAGACGGATGGTGTGGCGATTGAGAGAGTGCAGATCTTTGGCGGCAATACCAGTGCGATATAGAAGCGCTAGTTTGTGCGCGATGTCGTCGTTGTTCGACTCGTCGACCGCGCACTCGATATCAGCAAACCCGTATTTCTTCAGGAAATGGTCGGTTACCGCTCCGACGCTGTAAATGGTCTGCCGGTGGGCGTTGCCCGAGGCCGAAACCTGAGATGCATGGCGACGGTAGAGCAGCAGGTCCTGCGCGATATTCTCGATCTTGCCGATCTCGGAAATGCGCAGCCACAAATCGTAGTCGAGTGAGTTCCGAAACTTGTCGCGGTAGCCGCCAATCTGCTGCAGCGCCGAAGTGCGTATCGTCGCCGATGGATGGCACATGCAGTTGCGTGTCTTCAGGATGTTTTGGATGTTTTGCCATCCGACTGGCGCCTTGCGGCGGCGCAGGCGCTTGTTGTTTTCGTCGATCAGGTAGACGTCCGAGCCGACGGCCAGGACATCGGGGTGAGTTTGCAGGAAATCGTGCTGGACCTGCAGGCGCTCGGGCACGGCTACGTCGTCGCCATCGAGACGTGCGACCAGCGGTGCTGTGACGGCACGCAGGCCAATATTTGCGGCGGCGGCTATACCCTTGTGCTCGCCCTTTATCAGCACGATGCGAGAATCGCGCGCGGCATAGCCGAGGATAATTTCTTCGGTGCGGTCAGTCGACAGATCGTCGACGATAATCAGGCGCCAGTCTTGGAAGGTTTGGCCGATGACGCTGTCGATGGTTTGGGCAATGAAACGCTCGCCGTTGTATACCGTGATCAGGACATCGATGGCCGGGGCGCGGTTGTTCAACGGCTTACCCCGGCATCGCTCTCGGCCCACTGTTCGCGTAGCCATGTGCATGGCCTCGTGTGCCGCGAAAAGCCGGCCTTGAAACCTTCGACCGCCTCTTCCATCTTCGGATTGCCGTGAAAGCACATGACGCGGGCGGTTGCAGGCAGGTGTGGTTCGAGCAGGAAGTTGAGCGGCGGGAAGCGCATGGCGTCGCGCTTGAAACTGGCGATCCATTCGCCGGGAAAATATTCGAAATCACCGTGTTTTTGAGCGACGGACGAGGTGTATTTCTGCTCGGAGAACTTGTGGTTGCGGATTGACCCGGCCGGGTCGGTGGCGAAGTCATTGTAGAGGTAGCCATGCTGCCCCGGGTCGTAACGGAAGACCGAGCCGTGACCATCAGGTCGGCCCCGGCGGGCGCCAAGCCAGTCGTGGCGCATGCAGATCTTGCCGGGCGCAAAGTCGATCAACTCATCGAGCGGGCCGGTAATCACGACATCAAGGTCGAATCCCAGTATTGGTCCGCTTGCGTCGATCAATCCCGGCTTGAAAAGGCTGATTTTCCCGAAGGCACCTTTGCGTTTGCTTTCGGCTAGCGTGGTAGCGATCTGTGCTGCAAATGGCTCAACCGGCAACGGAATGATCTCAACTTCAGGTCGGATGCCGCTTGCGTCATCAGTGACGCAAAAGAAGCGGAATGGCCGGCTCAAGTGGCGCTGAACGCCTGCGTAGAGGCGGTTGACGTAGTAGGCGGGATACTTGGTGCCCCACTTGATGCAGATGATATTGGCGGGAGTCATTACCTGTCCGGAGTGCAGATCGCAATGTGATCGAGGGGTGAATTGTCGACTACGCGGGGCAAGTGAGCAAGGCAAGTGGCCGTTACAATGTCGATCTGCTTGGCAAGGAGTGCTTCGATGGCTGGAAATTTGTATGTGGTCGCTGCGCCGTCAGGCGCCGGCAAGACAACCCTGGTTCGCTTGCTTATAGAGCAGGAGCCGGGTGTCAATCTCTCCATTTCGTATACGACGCGGAACCCGCGGCCGGGTGAGCAGGACGGACGCGAATACCATTTCGTGGATGCCACGGCATTCCAGGCCATGATCGCCCGTCAGGAATTTCTCGAATGGGCCGAGGTGCATGGTAATTTTTACGGCACCTCGAAGAAGTGGATTGCCGACCAGCTGGCGGTTGGCCGGGATGTCCTGCTCGAGATCGACTGGCAGGGGGCGCAACAGGTCCGTTTGATTTTTCCGCAGGCAATTGGTGTCTTTATTCTGCCTCCCTCGATGGAGGAGTTGACACGTCGGTTGACCGGCCGCGGTACGGACAGCGCCGATGTCATTGCCCGACGTCTCGCTGCGGCGCACGCGGAAATGCGCCATGTCGGCGAATTCGACTATGTTATTATTAACGACCAGTTAGCGCAGGCACTGGAGGATTTGCGCGCCGTCGTGCGTGCTTCCCGCCTGAGCTTCGGGGCGCAGCGTGCGTGTCACGCGGCCCTGTTTGAAAGATTGATCTGATTTTTGAGGTTTACCATGGCCCGCGTTACCGTTGATGACTGCCTGAAAAGAATTCCGAATCGTTTCCAGATGACCCTGGCCGCTGCCCATCGCGCTCGCCAGCTGGCCAATGGCGCGACGCCGCTGGTTGATCCTGAGAAGCACAAGCCGACCGTTGTTGCACTGAAGGAAATGGGCGCCGGCAAGATTGGCCTGGAAGTCCTGAATCGCGGTCAGGCCTGAAGGTCGGGGCGGTGAAGACTGATGGATTCCGTGCCGTCACCTCAACCGCCTGCCTATGAGGAACCCGCCTACCGGGTTTTCCTCGACAGTCTCGAATATCTCTCCCCCACTGATGTAACGAGAATCAAGGCCGCATATGTGTTTGCGGCCCGTGCGCATGCCAATCAGCGGCGCATGTCCGGCGAACCCTACATTACGCACCCGCTGGCCGTTGCTGGCGCGGTTGTCGAATGGCGGATGGATGCGGACGCGGTCTGTGCGGCCTTGCTGCACGACGTGCTGGAAGATACCGGCGCAACCAAGCACGAACTGGCCGAGAAATTCGGCAAGGAAGTCGCCGAACTGGTCGATGGCCTGTCCAAGTTGGACAAGATGGAATTTGCTTCCTATCAGGAGGCGCAGGCCGAGAATTTCCGCAAGATGCTGATGGCCATGGCGCGCGATCTGCGTGTCGTGCTGATCAAGCTGGCCGACCGCCAGCACAATCTGCAGACCATGTCGGCGATGCGCGCCGACAAACGCGCCCGGATCGCCCGCGAAACCCTGGAGATTTACGCGCCGATTGCCTTGCGACTGGGCTTGAACAAACTCTATCGCGAGTTGCAGGACACATCGTTCCAGTTGATCCACCCGCACCGTGCCGAGGTGCTTGCCAAGGCGCTCAGCACCGCGCGCGGCAACCGCAATGAACTGCTGACCCAGATACTGAACGGGATTACCGAAAAGCTGGAACATGCCGGCTTGAATGCCGAAGTTTTCGGTCGCGAAAAGAGTCTCTACTCCATCTTCCGCAAGATGAAGGACAAGCACCTGTCGTTTTCGCAGGTGCTGGACATCTATGGCTTCCGGGTCGTGGTCGACAACGTGCCGACCTGCTACCTGGCGCTCGGCGCCCTGCACAGCCTGTTCAAGCCGGTGCCCGGCAAGTTCAAGGATTACGTCGCGATTCCCAAGGCCAATGGCTACCAGTCTTTGCACACGACACTGATCGGCCCGTACGGAACGCCGGTGGAGGTCCAGATCCGCACCCGTGAAATGCACAATGTCGCGCAGGAGGGTGTGGCGGCGCACTGGCTGTACAAGGACATGGACGAAAGCAGTGCCGACCTGCAGATCAAGACGCACAAGTGGCTGCAGTCGCTGCTCGAAATGCAGACCAGCGACTCGTCGGAGTTCTTCGAGAACGTCAAGATCGACCTCTTCCCGGACGAGGTCTATGTGTTTACGCCCAAGGGGAAGATCATGGCCATGCCGCGCGGTGCGACGGTCGTCGATTTTGCCTATGCGGTCCATACCGACGTCGGCCACCATTGCTCGGCGGCGCGGGTCAATCACGAGCTTTCGCCGTTGCGGACCGAACTGCGCAACGGCGATCTGGTCGAGATCGTGACCTCGACGCAGGCCAGCCCCAATCCGGTCTGGCTGACCTACGTCAAGACGGGCAGGGCGCGCAGCAAGATTCGGCATTTCCTGCGCACCATGCAAAACGAAGAGTCGGCCCGCCTCGGCGAGCGCCTGCTGCGCCAGGAGCTACTGTCGCTGGGAGTGGTGCCGATCTCGATCCCCACGGAAGCCTGGGATGCCCTGGTCAAGTCAGGCGGACAGCGCTCGATGGAAGAGCTTTATACCGAGATCGGTCTTGGCAAGCGCCTGCCTTCGGTGGTGGCCCGGCGCCTGTTGGCCCGCGAGGACATGTCGCAGGATTCGCCGAGCAGCATGACGCTGGCCATTCACGGTACGGAAGGCATGGCCATTCAGTTGGCGCGCTGCTGCCAGCCGATCCCCGGCGATCCGATCATCGGGTCGATCAAGAAGGGCAGCGGGCTGGTCATCCACACCCATGACTGCCCGAGCATTCGCAAGTCACGGTCGACCGAGCCGCAGAAATGGATCGACGTCGAGTGGGAGCCGGAAGAGGGCAAACTGTTCGATATCCGCATCCGGGTTGAGGTCAAGAACACCCGCGGCGTGCTCGCGCAGGTCGCGGCGGCAATTGCCGAAGCCGGCTCGAACATCGAGCATGTGTCGATGGATGCCGACCCGGAACGCCTGTTTACGCTGCTCCGCTTTACCATCCAGGTCGCCCACCGGAATCATTTGGCGGCCGTGATGCGTGGCATGCGGCATATTCCGGAAGTGACCCGGATCACCCGTGAAAGGGGAGGCGATACTTGAGGGTTCTCGTCCTGGGCGCCGGCGTGGTCGGCACCACGAGTGCATGGTATCTCGCCCGGGCCGGGCATCAGGTCACGGTGATCGACCGCCAGCCACTGGCCGGCAATGAAACCAGTTTTGCCAATGGCGGCCAGATTTCGGTGTCCCATGCCGAGCCATGGGCCAATCCGCATGTTCTGCCGCAGGTCTTGAAATGGATGGGGCGCGAAGACGCCCCGCTGCTTTGGCGTTGGCGGGCCGATCCGGCCCAGCTGGCGTGGGGGCTGCGCTTTCTCCGCGAATGTCTGCCCGGCCGGACGCGCGACAACATCTCGGCCATCGTTGCCATGGCGCTTTATAGCCGCGGGCGCTTGCGTGCCTTGCGCGAAGAACTCGGGCTGCAGTACGACCAGCTCGAGCGTGGCATCCTGCACATTTATACCGACAGCAGGGAATTCTCGGCGGCAATCGAGGCTGCTCGGCTCATGCGTCGCTTCGGCTTGGACCGCGATACGGTCGACGTCGACAAGTGCTTGCAAATCGAACCGGCACTGGCCGATGCCCGGCACCTGCTGGTCGGCGGCGACTACACGCGTTCCGACGAGTCGGGCAACGCCCACAAATTCACCGTTGCGCTGGCTGAACATGCGCGCAGCTTGGGTGTCGATTTTCGCTTCGGGATGACGGTTGAACGCATTGCCAATGGCGGCAACAAGATTGCCGGCGTCGTCGCGCGCGGTGAAAACGGCGCCGAATTGCTGACCGCGGATACCTATGTCGTTGCCCTGGGCAGTTATTCGCCCTTGCTGCTGAAACCGATCGGCATCAGCCTGCCGGTCTATCCGGCCAAGGGCTATTCGGCGACGCTGACCTTGGCCGAAGGCAGTCCGGCGCCAACGGTCAGCCTGACCGACGACGAGCGCAGGCTGGTCTTTTCGCGCCTCGGCAATCGACTGCGGGTTGCCGGTACGGCCGAGTTCAATGGCTACAACCTCGATCTCAATCCGGTGCGCTGTCAGGCCCTGGTCGATCGTACGCGTCAGTTGTTTCCCCGTCTGGAAATCGTTGGCGAACCGGATTTCTGGTGTGGCCTGCGTCCGGCCACGCCCTCGAATGTTCCGATCATCGGCCGCTCGTGCTACAGCAACCTGTGGCTGAATACCGGACACGGGACGCTGGGCTGGACGATGGCCTGTGGTTCGGCGGCATCGCTTGCCGAGATGATGAGCGGCCGCTTGCCTGAACCGGATTTCCCCTTCCGGCAATGCTGATTGACACCCACTGCCACCTCGACGCGGCCGAATTCGATGCCGACCGCGATCAGGTGCATGCAGCGGCGCTGGCTGCCGGGGTGGAACGCATCATCGTGCCAAATGCTACGGTCGGCACCTTGAAAATGGCAAAAACCACGGTTGAGCGCTATGCCGGCTGTGTGGCCGCCTACGGCATTCACCCGTTGTACGTGATGCCGGCACCGGACGGCGATCTGACTATCCTGCGCGAGTGGCTCGGCCGGGAAAAGGCGGTTGCCGTTGGCGAAATCGGGCTCGACTTCTACGTCACCGACGTTGACCCGGCACGCCAGGAATTCTTTTTTGTCGAGCAATTGAAGCTGGCGCGCGAGTTCGACCTGCCGGTCATCCTGCATGTGCGGCGAGCGGTCGATGCGGTGCTCAAGCAGTTGCGGCGCTTCCGGCCACGTGGCGGCATTGCACATGCCTTCAACGGCAGTCGCCAGCAAGCCGACGAATTCATCAAGCTGGGCTTTGCGCTCGGCTTCGGCGGGGCGATGACCTTCAGCGGTTCGACGCGCATCCGCGAACTGGCGAGCAGTCTGCCAGCCGAATCCATCGTTCTCGAAACCGATGCGCCGGACATCCCGCCCGCCTGGTTGAATGGCGGGCGCAATTCGCCCGCCGAACTTCCGCGCATCGGCGAGGTTCTGGCCGAACTGCGCGGCATGACCTACGCCGACGTGGTCGCAATGACCGGGGCGAACGCGCGCCGGGTGATCCCCGGCCTTTGATCGGCGTCAACATTCCAGTAAAAAAATCAGGGGTATTCCTCCGATTTGATCTGCGCTAAAGAAGCGGTCTCTTATGGGCGTAGATTGCCCTAGCTGATATCGAACTGACTGGGCGTTGAATGGACATGAAAGCTGCCAAGGGGATCAACATCTCCAGTGTCATCCTGGGCGTGCAGCCGGCGGATGCCGAGTGCGTACGCCGGGATTTGCAGGCACTCGATGGCGTCGAGGTTCATGCCGTAGCCGAGGATGGACGCATGATCGTCTCCATCGAAAGTGCCTCTGAAGGCGCCACGGTCGACACTTTTGAGCAGATGCGCCAGTTGCCGGGAGTGCTCTCGGCATCGCTGGTGTATCACCAGTACGAATCCGATCCAGACGAGGAGGCCTGAGATGATGCAAGTAAAACTGACCCGGCGTGATTTCATCAAGAGCAATGCGGTGGCAGCGGCCGCCGCGACGGCGGGCATTACCGTTCCCGGCCTGGCTCAGGCGCAACAGAAAGGCAACGACGGCGTGCGCTGGGACAAGGGCGTCTGTCGCTACTGCGGCACCGGTTGTGGCGTGCTGGTCGGTGTCAAAGATGGCCGGGTCGTCGCCACCCAGGGCGACCCCGATGCCCCGGTCAATCGCGGCCTGAACTGCATCAAGGGCTATTTTCTCTCCAAGATTCAGTACGGCAAGGACAGACTGACCTCGCCGATGCTCCGGATGAAGGACGGCAAGTACGACAAGAACGGCGACTTCAAGCCGATTTCCTGGACACAAGCCTTCGACATCATGGAAGAAAAGTGCAAGGCGGCGCTCAAGGAAGGCGGGCCGCGCAATATCGCGATGTTCGGTTCCGGCCAGTGGACGGTCTGGGAAGGCTACGCCGCCGCAAAACTGATGAAGGCTGGTTTCCGCACCAACAACCTCGATCCCAATGCCCGCCATTGCATGGCCTCGGCCGTCGCCGGCTTCATGCGCACCTTCGGCATCGACGAACCGATGGGCTGCTACGACGATGCGGAGCACGCCGACGTCTTCGCGCTGTGGGGTTCGAACATGGCCGAGATGCATCCGATCCTCTGGTCGCGTATCACCGATCGCCGCTTGACCGCCAAGCACGTCAAGGTTCATGTGCTGTCCACCTTCAGCCACCGCTCCTGCGAACTGGCCGACAACACGCTGATCTTCAAGCCGCAGTCCGACCTGGCCATCCTCAATTACATCTGCAACCACATCATCACGACGGGTGCGGTCAACAAGGATTTCGTCGCCAAGCACGTCAAGTTCGCCAAGGGCGTGTCCGACATCGGCTATGGCTTGCGTCCGAACCACCCGCTGGAAAAGGTGGCGATGAACAATGGCTACCCGGGCGAAGACGGCAAGCCCAAGGGCAACCCGAACAACTCGACGCCGATGACTTTTGACGAATTCGCCGCCTTCGTCTCCGAATACACGCTCGACAAGGCGCACGAGATTTCCGGCGTGCCCAAGGAAAATCTGGAAGCGCTGGCCAAGGCCTACGCCGACCCGAAGATCAAGGTCGTTTCCTACTGGACGATGGGCTTCAACCAGCACACCCGCGGCACCTGGGTGAACAACATGATCTACAACGTGCACCTGTTGGTCGGCAAGATTTCCGAGCCGGGCAACGGGCCGTTCTCGCTGACCGGTCAACCCTCGGCTTGCGGCACTGCGCGTGAGGTCGGCACCTTTGCCCATCGCCTGCCGGCCGACATGGTGGTGATGAATCCGAAGCACCGCGAAATGTCCGAAAAAATCTGGAAACTGCCGGCCGGAACGATCCCCGAATGGATCGGCCTGCACGCCGTTGCCCAGAGCCGCGCCCTGAAGGACGGCAAGCTCGGCTTCTACTGGACATCGACGACCAACAACATGCAGGCCGGTCCGAACGTCAATGACGAAATCTACCCGGGCTGGCGCAATCCCAAGGCCTTCGTGGTGGTTTCGGATGTTTACCCGACGGTGTCGGCGATGTCCTCCGACCTGATTCTGCCCTGCGCCATGTGGATGGAAAAGGAAGGCATGTACGGCAACGCCGAACGGCGCGGCCAGATGTGGCGCCAGCAGGTCAAGGCGCCGGGCGAGGGCAAGTCCGACCTGTGGCAGTACATGGAGTTCTCGAAGCGCTTCAAGGTCGAGGAAGTGTGGCCGGCCGAACTGCTCGACAAGAATCCGGAATACAAGGGCAAGACCTTATACGACGTGCTCTATGCCAACGGCCAGGTCAACAAGTTCGGGCTGGACGAGGTTGCCAAGGTTAACGCCCATGGCATCAAGGACTACATGAACGACGAGTCCCAGGCTTTCGGCTACTACGTCCAGAAAGGCCTGTTCGAGGAATACGCCACCTTCGGTCGCGGCAAGGCGCACGACCTGGCCAACTTCGACGTCTATCACAAGGCCCGCGGCCTGCGCTGGCCAGTGGTCGATGGCAAGGAAACGCTGTGGCGCTTCCGCGAGGGCTACGACACCTACGTGCCGAAGGGCGAAGGTGTTCGCTTCTACGGTTATCCGGACGGCAAGGCCGTCGCCTTCGCGCTGCCCTATCAGCCGGCGGCCGAGATGCCCGATGCCGAGTACGACCTCTGGCTATGCACCGGCCGCGTGCTGGAACACTGGCATACCGGCTCGATGACCCGGCGTGTGCCGGAGTTGTACAAGGCGATGCCGGATGCCGTCATCTACATGCACCCGGAAGATGCCAAGAAGCGAGGTCTGGCCCGCAACGACGTGGTCAAGGTGTCGACCCGCCGGGGCGAGATCCAGTTGCGCGTCGAGACCAAGGGTCGCAACAAGATGCCGGTCGGGCTGGTCTTCGTGCCGTTCTTCGACGAGCACCGTCTGGTCAACAAACTGACGCTGGATGCAACCTGCCCGATCTCGAAAGAGACAGACTTCAAGAAATGCGCCTGCAAGGTGGTCAAGGCTTAATCAATCGCAGCAAGGCAATCAGGGAGCGCCGGAAGCGGGTGGGAAAGGGGCCCATCCGCAACTGGCCTGACCGCAACATGAGAGAGCAATGAAAAGCAACTCCCCGAAAACGAACGTGGCACGCCGCCAGTTCATCTTCGATTCCGCCCGTATGGCTTGTGGCGTTGGCATGCTCGGCCTTGGCCTCGGGCTGTATGCCAAGCAATCGAAGGCACTGCCGGCGCTCGCCCTGCGGCCGCCGGGTGCCCTGCCCGAGGACGATTTCCTCGGTGCCTGCATCCGCTGTGGCCTGTGCGTTCGCGACTGCCCCTACAACACGCTGGAACTGGCCAAGCCGGAAGCGCCGGTGGCGACCGGCACGCCGTATTTCACGGCGCGCAACATCCCGTGCGAGATGTGCGACGACATTCCCTGCGTCAAGGCTTGCCCGACGCAGGCGCTCGATCACAAGCTGACCGACATCAACAAGGCCAAGATGGGCGTCGCGGTGCTGATCGACCACGAAACCTGCCTGAATTTCCTCGGCCTGCGCTGCGATGTCTGCTACCGCGTCTGCCCGGTCATCGACAAGGCGATCACCCTCGACATGGTGCCCAACGTGCGGACCGGCCGGCATGCCATGTTCCTGCCGACGGTGCACTCCGAACATTGCACTGGCTGCGGCAAGTGCGAGAAGTCATGCGTGCTGGAAGAAGCCGCCATTCGTGTCCTGCCGCCCAAGCTGGCCAAGGGCGAGCTTGGCAAGCATTACCGCATCGGCTGGGAAGAGCAGAAGAAGGCCGGCCATTCGCTGATCGACGAATCGAAGATGGTTGATCTGCCTGACCGCCTGCCCGAAGGGGCCAGCTTGCCCGGTCACTACGACCCGGCCTCCGGAAATACCGCGACAGCGCGCGGCACGCCGGGCAGCGAGGCGGGGGCAATTCCCAGTTTGCCGCCGGGGTTGGGGGGCAAACCATGAGCGCCGCCCTGCACAAAAAGCGCATCGGTGCCGACGCGGTGGCCGAAAAGGGCTGGTTGCGGGCGCACAAATGGCTGATCCTGCGTCGGATTTCGCAATTCGGCATTCTCGGCCTGTTCCTGCTCGGCCCGCTGGCCGGCATCTGGATCGTCAAGGGCAACCTCAATTTCAGCTACACGCTCGGCGTCCTGCCGCTGACCGATCCCTACGTTGCCTTGCAGTCGCTGACTACCGGCCATGTGCCGGAAACACTCGGGCTGATCGGCGTGGCGATTGTCGTCAGCTTCTATCTGCTGGTCGGCGGTCGGGTCTATTGCAGCTGGGTCTGTCCGGTCAATGTCGTCACCGACGCCGCCGGCTGGCTGCGTAACCGGCTGGGCATCAAGGGCAGTGTTCATCTGTCGCGCCAGACACGCTACTGGGTACTGGGCATGACGCTGGTCGGCTCGGCGTTGACCGGGGTCGTCCTGTGGGAACTGATCAATCCGGTGTCGATGCTGCATCGCGGTTTGATTTTTGGCCTTGGAATGGCATGGACCGTAGCATTGTCCATTTTCCTGTTCGACCTGTTCGTGATGAGCCGCGGCTGGTGCGGCCGGCTGTGCCCGGTCGGCGCCTTCTACAGCTTGCTCGGGCAGTGGAGTCCGGTTCGCGTCACCGCGCCGCAACGCCGCGCCTGCAATGACTGCATGGACTGCTTCGAAGTCTGTCCCGAGCCGCAGGTTATCCGTCCTGCCCTGAAGGGTGAGGAAAAAGGGGTGGGCCCGGTCATTCTGTCGGCCGATTGCACCAACTGCGGTCGCTGCATCGATGTCTGTTCGAAGGATGTCTTTACCTTCGGCATGCGTTTCAACAATTCCGCATCTGCTGTGCCGCTTTCCGCGGTGCAGTCCGAATCGAAGTGATGATCGAGTTCTTGAGGAGGAGCGCCCATCATGAAACAAGCACTTAAGACGACCCTGGCCATCCTGGCTTCTACCGTATTCTGGAGCTTCTCTTCGCCGGGTTTTTCGCAGGAAGCGCCCAAGCCGATGCGCGGCGCCGACGTGGCCGCGGTCGACCAGGCGCCGGAGGCCAAGAAATACCTGGGCGGCAAGCCGGGCGGGCAGGAAAAAGTGGCGCGTACCTTCAACAGTCAGCCGCCGGTGATTCCGCATGCCGTCGAAAATTTCGACGAGATCACGCTGGAAGAGAATCAGTGTCTGACCTGCCACAGCGCGGCAACCTACCAGAAGAAAAAGGCGCCCAAGATCGGCGACAGCCATTTCCGCGACCGTGAGGGCAAGGTCTTGCCGGAAGCATCGGCAGCCCGCCACAACTGCGTCCAGTGCCATGTCCCGCAGGTCGATGCGCCGCCACTGGTTGAAAACGACTTCAAGGGCGAAGTGGTTGCCAACAAGGCCGCCAAGCCGGCCAAGAAAAAGAACTGAGGCTTGGGGGAAACGAAAAAGGGAGCCATGGGCTCCCTTGTTTCCTGTACCGGCCGCCAACGGCCAAATGCTACGGTCGGCCCGAAATTTTGGCCAAAATCGAAATTTCTTCGCCGGCCTTGGCGGCCTTTAGGCCGTCGCCAGCACGCCGCGCATCTTCTGCAGGGCCTTGACTTCGATCTGCCGGATGCGCTCGGCCGAAACGTCGAACTCGGCGGCCAGGTCGTGCAGCGTTGCCGCCTCGCCGTCGTGCAGCCAGCGGGCCTCGACGATACGACGGCTGCGCGGGTCCAGGCTTTCCAGAGCCTCATGCAGCCCTTCGTTCTGCAGGCGGGCCAGCGCCTTGTTTTCCAGCATGCGGGTCGGCTCGTAGCGCAAATCGGCCAGATAGTCGATCGGCGCAAAGGCCTCGTCGCCATCATCCGGATTGCCTTCCAGCGCGACATCGCGGCCACTGAGACGGGTTTCCATCTCGACCACTTCCTCCGCCTTGACGCCCAGACGCGCGGCGACTTCGGCCGCCTGCGTGCCGGACAGCGTGTCGACGCCTTCGTAATCGTTCTTCAGGCTGCGCAGGTTGAAGAACAGCTTGCGCTGCGCCTTGGTGGTGGCGACCTTGACCAGACGCCAGTTCTTCAGAATGTACTCGTGGATCTCGGCCTTGATCCAGTGCATGGCGAACGAGACCAGGCGGACGCCGCGCGTCGGGTCGAAGCGCTTGACGGCCTTCATCAGGCCGATATTGCCTTCCTGGATCAGGTCGGCATGCGGCAGGCCGTAACCGAGGTAGCCGCGGGCGATGGAAATCACCAGGCGAAGGTGCGAGAGAACAAGCTGACGCGCCGCCTCCACATCGCCTTCGCTGTGGAAACGCTCGGCCAGCCGGGATTCCTCGGCCTCGGTCAGCATCGGATAACGGTTCGCGGCCTGGATATAGGCATCGATGTTACCAACCGACGAGGGGATGGGAAGCGCCAAGGCGTGGGTCATAGCGTTAATTTCTCCTTCAATTCACACTTCAATTTTAGCACTCGCTGCCTAAGAGTGCTAAGCGAAAGGAAAAGTTTCGGGGTTTTATTTCCCGGCTGTTTTTGCTTCTGGATGCGTGAAGATTCGTCCTTCCGTGGGGCTGCAAGATCGAGTTGATTGGCATAGACTGTAGCGGCTCAAATATCAATAATTCATCGTTGGGGGAACAAATGAAACTGCTCGGAAAGCTTTGCTTCGTGGTTGCTGCAGCCAGCCTTGTCTGGGGGGCTCCGGCACGGGCTGAATTGCCGCCGATCAAGATCGGTGTGATCGGCCCGCTCAGTGCGAAGTCGTCGGAGGACATGGGGCTGAGCATCATTGGCGGCGCCAAGGTTTTCCAGTCAGACATCAATCTGTCCGGCGGGGTGATGGGGCGGCAGATCGAACTGGTCATCCGTGACGATCAGGCCAAGCCGGAAGTTGGCGCGGCCGTGGCCAAGGAGTTGGTCGAGAAGGAAAAGGTGGTCGCCGTGGTCGGCTTCGCTAATACCGGTGTTGCGCTGCCTTCGGCCAAGGTGTTGCAGGAGGCGAAGATTCCGGTCATCGTGAGCGGCGCTACTGGGGCTTCTGTGACCAAAACCTTCATGCCGCCTGCCTATCCGGTGAGCTATGTGTTCCGGACATCGGCCAGTGATTCGCTGCAGCCCATCGTTATCCTCAACGACGTGATCGACCGCCGCAAGCTGGACAAGATTGCGGTGCTTCATGACGAGTCGCCGTACGGGCAATTTGGCCGGCAGAGCGTTCTGGCCGAACTTGAACGGCGCAAGATCAAGCCGGTGGCGGTGGAGGGCTTCAAGGTCGGCGAGAGCGACATGAAGGCGCAGATGCTACGGGTCAAGGAAAGCGGCGCCGATGTCATCGTAGTTTATTGCCTGGGTGCCGACGCCGTGACCGTCGTCAAGACAGCCGAGAAGGAGGGTTTGAAGCTGCCCATCGTCGGCCCGTGGACCTTGTCCCAACAGACTTTCATCGACAAGGCCGGCAAGAGTGCCGAAGGGGTGCGTACCTCGGTCACGTTCATCGAGAACGAGTTGAGTTCGGTCAAGAACCAGTTTGCGGTCAATTACCGCAAGATCAACAATGTCAGCCGGATTCCATCTGCCGTTGCGGCAGCCCAGACCTATGACGCGCTGCGTTTGATCTCGCTGGCCATCTTCCAGTCGAATTCGACCGACGGACCCCAGCTCCAGGCGGCGCTGGAAAACCTGACCCACAATACGACCTCGACAGTGGTGTCGCGCTATTCACGGCCGTTCACGCCCACTGATCACGAGGCGATTGCCGTGAACATGATTGTCCTCGGTGAAATTCGTAAGGGCCAGGTCACCTACGCCTACAAGGAAGATGCGAACAGCGCCGGGATCATGCGGACCAAGGCGCCGGCCAAATAGCGACGGGCCGGTCGGCGATTCCGGCCGTTCCCGCTAGAATCGGCCTTCTTTCACTCGCGCGGCCTGCGGGCCGCCCTCTTTGACGATGACGGTTCACGGCCATCCCTATCGCGGGCGTTTCGCGCCTTCGCCGACCGGCCCCCTGCATTTCGGGTCGCTGGTCGCGGCGCTCGGCAGTTGCCTCGATGCGCATGTACGGGGTGGCGAGTGGCTGGTCAGGATGGAGGACATCGATGCGCCGCGCAATGTGCCAGGCGCCGCGGACGACATTCTGCGGACACTGGAAGCGTTCGGCTTCGAATGGAATGGCAGCGTGTTGTTCCAGAGTGCCCGTCTCGACGCCTATGTCGCGGCCCTGGAACGGCTGAAGCGGGATGGGATGGCCTACGGCTGCGCTTGCTCGCGCAAGGAGGTGGCCGACTCGGCGACGCACGCTGCGATCGATGGCGGCCTGGCCTATCCAGGAACCTGCCGCGCTGGTTTGCCGGCGGGCAGAGCGGTGCGGGCGTGGCGACTGCGCGTCGATGACGAGGAGGTCGCTTTCGAGGACCGCTTGCAAGGGCTAGTTGCCCAGCGCCTCGACTACGATGTCGGCGACTTCGTGCTGTTGCGGGCGGACGGGCAGTTTGCTTACCAATTGGCGGTCACGGTCGACGACGAGTTTCAGGGCATTTCCAGCGTCGTCCGTGGTGCCGACCTGCTGGCATCGACGCCGCGCCAGATCTGGCTGCAGCGCTGCCTTGGTTATTCGACCCCCGAGTATGCCCATTTGCCGGTGGCCGCGAATGCCGCGGGTGAAAAGCTTTCGAAGCAGACCCAGGCGGCGCCGCTGCAAACCGATCGGGCGGCCGCCGAACTGGTTCGGGCGCTCCGCTTTCTTGGACAGCCGGTACCCGACGAATTGGCAAAAGCGTCGGTCGGCGACGTCTGGGCCTGGGCGAAGGCCAACTGGGCCTTTGCTGCGATTCCCCGCTGCCCGGCTATCGTCGTTCCGGCCTAGTATCCTGAACCTGCCAGTGTCGCTGGCCGTAGCCGGCGATGCCGACCATGGCGCGGACCAGACCGTAGGCCAGCCAGCGCAGCAGGCGTGAATGCCAGGGCTGCCGGGCGATGTCGGCCGGCAGCAATTCGCGGGCGCCGTTGGCAATGGCAAGCCTCAGGCTGGTTCGTAGTTCGTTGCCGAACGTGTGGTCGCGGACCACGATGTTGGCTTCCTTGGCAAGCAGCAGGCTGAAGGGGTCGATGTTCGACGAGCCGACGGTGGCCCATTCGCCGTCGATCACGGCGACCTTGGCGTGCATGAAGCTTTTTTCGTATTCGAATATGCGGATGCCCGCCGCGAGGGCTGTGGCATAAAGCGTCTGCGTCGCATAGCGCATCAAATGGTGGTCGGTCTTGCCCTGGAGCAGGATGGTGATGCGAACACCTCGCCTGGCGGCGGCGTAGAGCGCGCGGCCGAAGCGCACGCCGGGCAGGAAGTAGGCGTTGGCGATCAGGATTTCATCGGTGGCCCCATCGATGGCGTCGAGGTAGGCGTGCAGGATGTCGTTGCGGTGACGGATGTTGTCGCGGATGAGGAACGCCGCGGCCTGTCGTCCGGCCGGTTCGCAGCACGGCGAGGCGGGCAGGACGAGCCGGAAGCGCCGCTTGAAATTGACCCAGGACACGGTTTCCCACATGCGTCGGGCGGCATGATGAATATGCTGCAGCGTCGGGCCTTCGATACGTACAGCGTAGTCGTAGTGCGGGCGAAGGTCGGGTGGGGCGTTGTCGTCGCTGATGATGTTGATGCCGCCAACGAAGGCGATGCGACCGTCGATGACCACCAGTTTGCGGTGGAGGCGGCGCAGCCGATGGCGCTTGAAATGGAAGCGGCCAATTTCCGGCCGGTAGAACATCGCGCGAACGCCAGCCTCGGTCAGCATGGGCAGGAAATCGGTCCTGAAATTACGGGCTCCCCAGCCATCGACCGTAGCATTCACCTGGACGCCGCGTTGGGCTGCACGGCATAGGGCGCCGGCAACCTCGTGGCCGATTTCGTCGTCGGCAAAGATGTAGCTTTCGAGGAAGATCTCGGTAGTGGCCGCTTCGATGGCGGCAAGCAGCGCGGGAAAGTAGTCTTTGCCCGAATCGAGCAGTGTCAGCCGGTTGCCAGGCAGAAACTCAATGGCCATGCCGGGTCAGATGGGCCGACAGTGCAGCGTGGTCGGAAATGTTCGACCACGGCAGGCCATGGTGGACTTCGGTGCGCTTGATGTCGAAGCCGCGGACGTAGATGCGGTCGAGGCGGAACATTGGCATCGCGGCGGGAAAACTGCGCGCCGGCGAACCGTTGTGGCCGGAGAATACTTCCTGCAATGTCAGGCGCCGGGCCAGATGCTCGCCAGCCCGGTTGCTCCAGTCATTGAAGTCGCCGGCGATGATCAGCGGTGCGTCCGGCTCGGCCATTCGGTCGAGGTAATCGGCCAGGGCATCCATCTGCCGGCGGCGCGAATAGCCGAACAGCGAGAGATGGACGCAGACGCAATGGGCAGCAGGGCCTTCTGGTAGTTCGATCCGGCAATGCAGCAGGCCGCGTTTCTCGAACTGCAGGTGCGTCACATCCTGGTTGTGGCTGTGCAGGATGGGAAAGCGCGAGAGGATTGCGTTGCCGTGGTGGCCGTGGTCGTAAATCATGTTGCGGCCATAGGCGGAGGCTGCCCAGACGTCTTCGGCCAGGAATTCGTGCTGCGGCGAATCGGGCCAGTTGTCGTGGTTCTCGGCATGGCCGAGGTGCAGCCCCTGCACCTCCTGCAAAAAAACGATGTCCGGGTTGAGGTGGCGCAGGCGCTCGCGCAGCTCATGCACCATCATCCGCCGGTTGAATTGCGAGAAACCCTTGTGGATGTTGAAGGTCGTGATGTGCAGCGCGGGGCGGGTCATGGGATCAGGAAATCGCCAGCATGCGGTCGAGCGCCAGTTTGGCCAGTTTGGCCTCGTGCTCGGGCACCTTGATCTGGTTGACCACCTTGCCTTCGGCCAGGTTTTCCAGCGTCCAGGCCAGGTGCTGCGGGTCGATGCGCTGCATCGTCGAGCACATGCAGATGGTCGTCGCCATGAACTGGACGATCTTGTTCTGCGGCAGGACTTCCCTGGCCAGGCGGTCGACCAGGTTGAGTTCGGTGCCGACCAGCCAGCGTGTGCCTTCCGGCGCCTCCTTGATGGTCTTGACGATGTGCTCGGTCGAGCCGACGTAATCCGATGCGGCGCAGACCTCGAAATTGCATTCCGGGTGGGCGATTACCTTGCCGTCCGGATATTTGGCGCGGAAGGCGTCGATCTGCGATTTCTGGAACATCTGGTGCACCGAGCAATGACCCTTCCAGAGCAGGATGCGCGCCTTCTTGATCTGCTCCGGGGTCAGGCCGCCGAGTTCGAGATCGGGGTCCCAGACGACCATCTCGTCCATGGCGAAACCCATGTTGTGGCCGGTCCACCGGCCGAGGTGCTGGTCGGGGAAGAACAGCACCTTGGGCCGGCGCTCGAAGGCCCATTTGGCGATGGTGCCGGCGTTCGACGAGGTGCACACGATGCCGCCATGTTCGCCGCAGAAGGCTTTGAGGTCGGCGGCCGAGTTGATGTAGGTGACCGGCGTCACTTCTTCCTCGGCGTTGAGCACGGAGTTCAGTTCGCGCCAGCAGCGCTCGACCTTGGCCAGGTTGGCCATGTCGGCCATCGAGCAGCCAGCCGCGAGGTCGGGCAGGATGGCCTTCTGGTGTGGCGCCGTCATGATGTCGGCGACTTCGGCCATGAAATGCACGCCACAGAAAATGACGTATTCCGAGTCGGTCTGCGCGGCGAGCTTGGACAGCTTCAGCGAATCGCCGGTCAGGTCGGCGTATTGGTAAACGTCGGCGCGCTGGTAGTGGTGGCAAAGGATGACGGCCTTCTTGCCGAGCCTGGCGCGGGCGGCACGGATGCGCTCGTGGCAGGCCTCGTCGGACAGACTGTTGAACGGGTCGAAGGAAATGGTCGCTGTCTGCATGCTGCTGTTCTCTGAAAAATGGCTTTTTTTGGGGCTGACCGTAGCATTATCCCTGAATCCACGGCAGGCCGGCCTTGCGCCAGCCGCCGATGGCGTTGCGGTGGCCACTGGCGTCTTTGTCGCCCTCGAAGCCTTCAAGGATGTTGAAGCAGTCGTTGTAACCGGCTTCGGTGGCAGCCGTGGCCGCGGCAACGGAGCGCGCGCCGCTGCGGCAGAGGAACATGACCAGCGCTTCCGGATCGACCTGGCGCTTCAGTTCGGCCAGGAAGTTCGGATTGCGTACTCCGCCCGGGTACTGGTTCCATTCGATCTCGACCGCCTCGGGAACGCGGCCAACCCAGTCCCATTCGGCGCGGGTCCGGACGTCGACGATTTTGGCGCCGGGGGCCAGTTTCAACAGTTCACAGGCTTCCTGCGGTGTCAGTTCGCCCTTGTAAGGGCGGCCAAGGGCCTCGCCCCGGGTGCGGGCAAGGCTGAGGATTTCGGTTAACTTTCCCATAATTTCCAACTGCTAGAATCACAGGCTCACAGTATAGGGCAGAGCACATGGGCAACGGGCATCACCACGCAGCAACATCGCCCTCTGACCGGGCGGCCGAGGCGCAAAAGGCCACCTGGGTCAGCGTCGCGGTCAATCTGGTAATGACGCTCGCCCAGTTGGTCGTCGGCTGGCTGGCCCACTCGCAATCCTTGGTTGCTCATGGCCTGCATTCGTTCTCCGACCTGCTGTCGGATTTCCTGGTTATCTACGCGACCCGACAGAGCGCACAGCCCGCCGACAAGGCGCATCCCTATGGCCACGCCCGCGTCGAAACCGCCGCCACGTTGGTGCTTGGCGCTTCGCTGATGTTCATCGGTGGGGGCATTCTGTGGGAGTCCGGGATGCGTCTGCAGCACATCGAGAACCTGCCGTTCGTGGAACTTTCTGCCCTGTGGGTGGCCATCGCTACCGTAGTTTCCAAGGAGCTGCTGTATCGCTACCTGATCCGCGTCGCCGAACGCCTGCGTTCCCAACTGCTCATCGGCAACGCCCTGCATACGCGGGCCGATGCTGCATCGGCGCTGGTCGTCGTGGTCGGTATCGGCGGCGCCTTGCTCGGCTGGTCCTTTCTTGACCTGCTGGCCGCTGCGCTGATGGGTTTCATGATCCTGCGCATGGGCGGCAGCCTGGCGTGGGGGGCGATCAAGGAGCTGATTGATACCGGACTCGACGAATCCCAGGTCGAAGCGATCCGCCGGACCCTCCTGAAGACACCGGGCGTACGTGGGCTGCATCAGCTACGTACCCGGCGGATGGCGCATCAGGCACTGGTCGACGCCCACGTTCAGGTCGATGCGCGGATCAGCGTTTCCGAAGGACACCGCATCGCCGAGTCGGCGCGGGCGAGAGTGTTGCGCGAACACCCGGAAGTCCTCGACGTACTCGTCCATGTCGACCCCGAGGACGATATGGACCCTGAACTGTTTTCAACGCGCCTGCCGGCCAGGGAGGCTTTGCTGGCCGAACTGCAGCCCTTGTTCGCCGGCTTGCCGAAACCGGAAAAGGTGATCTTGCATTATCTGAACGGACAGATAGAAATCGAGATATTCCTGAATCACGATTTTTTCGACAATGGCGAAGCGCTCAAACAAGCAGAGGCAGACTTGGCTGATCGCCTGAAGGCACATGCCAACGTCCGGCGCGTGTCTTTGAATTGCCTGGTTGCACCAAATTAGTGCACATGTTTGCAGTCATGCACAACCCGGGTGCGTTAATTCTTTGCTTAAACCCGGCATCTCCTTGTGGCAAAATAGAAAGATTGCTCCAGAGTGTTTGGCATGGTTTCTGCTAATTCTCTCGGGTTGATTTTTGATTGTCGCCGGATCAGCCGGCACCTTGTTTTCTTAGGAGACTGACGCTTATGGCAACCCCGCAAGACGTGATGAAAATGGTCAAGGAAAACGACGCTAAGTTCGTCGATTTCCGTTTCACCGATACCCGTGGCAAGGAACAGCACGTCACCGTGCCGGTCTCCGCCTTCGACGAAGACAAGTTCGAAAACGGTCACGCTTTCGACGGTTCCTCCATCGCCGGCTGGAAGGGCATTCAGGCTTCCGACATGCTGCTGATGCCGGATCCCGATACCGCCTACGTCGATCCCTTCTTCGACGAAACCACTGTCGTGCTGTCCTGCGACGTCGTCGATCCGACCGATGGCCGTGGTTACGACCGCGACCCGCGCTCCATCGCCAAGCGCGCCGAAGCCTACCTGAAGTCCTCCGGCATTGGCGACACCGCCTACTTTGGCCCGGAACCCGAATTCTTCATCTTCGACGGCGTCGAATGGTCTGTCGACATGTCCGGCTGTTCCTTGAAGATCCATTCGGCTGAAGCCGCCTGGGGCTCTGGTGAGACCAACGAAGGCTCCGGTGCTACCGGCCACCGTCCGACCGTCAAGGGCGGCTACTTCCCGGTTCCGCCGGTCGACAGCCTGCACGACATCCGCTCCGCCATGGTCCTGACCCTGGAAGCCTTGGGCGTGCCGGTCGAAGTTCACCACCACGAAGTGGCCAATGCCGGCCAGTGCGAAATCGGTACCGTGTTCAGCACCCTGGTCAAGCGTGCCGACTGGACCCAGATCCTGAAGTACGTGGTGCATAACGTTGCCCACCAGTACGGCAAGACCGCGACCTTCATGCCGAAGCCCATCGTTGGCGACAACGGTTCCGGCATGCACGTTCACCAGTCCATCTGGAAGGACGGCAAGAACCTGTTCGCAGGTGACGGCTACGCTGGCCTGTCCGAACTGGCCCTGTTCTACATCGGCGGCATCATCAAGCACGCCAAGGCCCTGAACGCGATCACCAACCCGGGTACCAACTCCTACAAGCGTCTGGTTCCGCACTACGAAGCTCCGGTCAAGTTGGCCTACTCGGCCAAGAACCGTTCCGCTTCGATCCGCATCCCGTTTGTCGCTTCGACCAAGGCCCGACGTATCGAAACCCGCTTCCCGGATCCGATCGCCAATCCGTACCTGTGCTTCTCGGCGCTGCTGATGGCCGGTCTGGATGGCATCCAGAACAAGATCCACCCGGGCGATCCAGCTTCCAAGAACCTGTACGATCTGCCGCCGGAAGAAGACGCACAGATCCCGACCGTCTGCGCATCCCTCGAAGAAGCGCTGGACAACCTGGACAAGGATCGCGAGTTCCTGACCAAGGGCGGTGTCTTCTCCAACGACTGGATTGATGCCTATCTGACCCTGAAGATGGAAGAAGTGAACAAGGTTCGCATGACGACCCACCCGGTCGAGTTCGATCTGTACTACAGCTGCTAATTCGCGCTGTGGCAAAAAAAGGGCGGGTTTCCCGCCCTTTTTTTGTCCACTTTTTCGTGTCCGTGCCGTTAAGTCCGGTACACTGAAAAAGTTACAAGGAACCATGACGATGACACGCAGTCCGCTTGCCCTGCTTATTGCTATGTTGCCGCTAACGGCTTCTGCGCAGACGATATACAGATGTGTCGATGCCAACGGTAGCACCACCTACGCCAGTGCCAAACTCGACAAGAACTGTAAGGCGATTTCGAGTGGGCCTGAAAATGCCCTCCCTGCACCCAAGGCCAGGCCGTCTGGCGCAGCGGCAAATCCCTCTCCCGCTGGCTTTCCGCGTGTGCAGGAAGACACCCAAAAGGCGCGTGATGGCGATCGTCGCCACATCCTAGAGCAGGAACTCGCCGGTGAGCAGCGTAGTCTGGAGCAGGCAAAGAGGGAGTTGGCCGAGCAACTGGCGGCCGGCGCAACGGCTGACCGTGCCGCACCTTACCGGGATCGTGTTGGGCAGCACGAACGCAATATTCAGGCGATCCAGAAGGAACTGGGCAATCTAAGGTAGCGGTTAGTTTCTAGTCATTCGTTGTTAGTAAAGTTTGAGGGCGCCGCGGCGCCCTCTGTATTTGCTAAAGACTACCGACTAATAGCTAACGACTAGCTCCTCACCTTGTACCAGGCGGCATACAGCGCCGGAAGGAACAGCAGGGTCAGAGCGGTGGCGACGATCAGCCCACCCATGATGGCAACGGCCATCGGCCCGAAGAAGTCGTTTCTCGACAGCGGCACCATCGCCAGTACCGCTGCGGCGGCGGTCAGCACGATCGGCCGGAAGCGCCGCACGGTCGACTCGACAATGGCGTCGCGACGGGCCTTGCCCGCTGCCAGGTCCTGCTCAATCTGGTCGACAAGGATTACCGCGTTGCGCATGATCATGCCGAACAGCGCAATTGTGCCAAGCAGTGCCATGAAGCCGAAGGGCTGATTGAACACCAGCAGGAACAGCGCAATCCCTATGATCCCCAGGGGGGCAGTCAGCAGCACCATGACCACTCGTGAGACGCTTTGCAGCTGGATCATCAGGATGGTGATCACCGCCAGCAAGAAGAGGGGAATACCGGCCATTACTGAACTGGATCCCTTGGATGACTCCTCGACCGAGCCACCGGTCGCAATGCGGTAGTTTTCAGGCATGCTGGCCTGAATGGCCTCGATTTCCGGCTCTATCCGGTTGACCACCGTGGCAGGCTGGGTCTGGCCATAGAGGTTGCCGCGGATGGTGATGGTGGGCAGGCGGTCGCGCCGCCAGATCAGCCCGGGTTCAAAGTCGTGCTTGAGACGGGCAATCTGGCTCAGCGGCACGCTCCTGCCGCTACGCGTCGGTACGGAAAGATCGGCCAGCGAGGACAAGTGTGTGCGTTCCTCTCGGTCGCCACGCAGAACGACATCGATACTCTTTTCACCTTCACGGAAGCTGGACACTGTATAGCCGGTCAGCGACATGTTGAGAAGAGCGGCAATGTCCTGACTGGAAATCCCTAGTAACCGAGCCTTGTCCTGATCGATTTCCAAGGCGACGGTCTTTGAGAGTTCGCCCCAGTCGAGATTGATGTTCGAGAGTTCTGGATCCTTTCGCATGACTTCGGCGATCTGGGCGGCCGCCTTGCGCAGGATGGCGATGTCCTCTCCGGAAACCCGATACTGCACCGGATAGCCAACCGGCGGTCCATTCTCGATCCGCGCGATGTTGCCCCGGGCGCCGAAGCCGTCGCTTTCGAAGAGTTGGATCAGGCGATCACGCAAGGCCTCACGTGCCTCGACGCTACGTGAGACGATGACAAACTGGCTGACGTTGCTGGCAGGAAGCTGTTGGTCCAGACTGAGGAAATAGCGCGGCGCTCCTGCGCCGATGTAGGCGATGTAGTGCTCAAACTGGTCGAATTCGAGCTTGTCCTTGTTTAACCAGTCTTCCAGTCTGCGGGTTTCGGCATCGATGGCTGTGATCGATGCACCCTCAGGCAAGCGCAGCTCGAGGTTGAGTTCAAGGCGGGTTGAATTCGGGAAGAACTGCTTCTGGACCTTGCCCATGCCGACGATGGCAAGCACGAAGAGCATCACCGTGATGCCGATAACCAGCCAGCGCCGGTGCACGCACCAGGCGACCAGTTGCCGGAAGCGGAGGTAGAAGGCGGTGCCGTAAACGTCGTGATCTTCCGCGTGGGCCGGGCCGTTGAGGCCGAGCTTGTCGATCAGGCGGGCCAGTCTTGGGGCGTGCTGTTCGAGGCGCCCGGCTTGTCGTGCCGCCCTGGGGTCGGGCAGCAACTTGTAGCCTAGCCAGGGTATGGCGATGACGGCTGCGAGCCAGGATATGAGCAGGGCGACGACGTTGATCTGGAAGAAGGCGAAAGCGTATTCGCCCGTCGAAGACTTGGCCAGCGCGATGGGTATGAAGCCGGCAACGGTCACCAGCGTCCCGGACAGCATCGGGCCGGCCGTGCTGGTGTAAGCGAAGGACGCGGCGCGGGTTCGCTCCCAGCCTTGCTCCATTTTCACCCACATCATCTCGACGGCGATGATGGCATCGTCGACCAACAGACCCAGGGCCAGCACCAGGGCACCGAGGGATACCTTGTGCAGGCCCACATTGAACAGATCCATCGCCAGGAATGTCGCTGCCAGCACAAGCGGGATGGAAACGGCCACCACCATGCCGGTCCGGATGCCCAGGCTGATGAAGGTGACGAGCATCACCACGGCGACAGCTTCGGCCAGCGACTGGACGAAGGCCTGTACGGAACGCTTGACGGCATCCGGTTGGCTGGCCGCCTGGCCGATCTCGACGCCGACGGGCAAGCGGGCCTGAAGCATAGTGATTCGGCTGCCCAGGTCCTTGCCCAGCTGGATGATATCTCCGCCTTTCGTCATCGACACGCCGATGGCCAGTGCCGGCTTGCCGCCGAAACGAACTTGCGTGGCAGGTGGATCGATTGTGCCCCGACGTATGGTTGCAATGTCGCCGAGTCTGAAACTCCGGTTGCCGGCCCGGATCAGTGTATCGCCAACGGCCTGGACGCTGTTGAAAGCGCCTCCCGGACGGATCTGGATGCGTTCGCTGTCGGTTTCGAAAAAGCCGGCGCCGGTGACGGCATTCTGCTGTGCCAGTGCCTGGGTGATGGCGCTTAGGTCGATACCGAGTGTCGCCAGCTTGGTGTTGGATAGTTCGACAAAAATCTTCTCGTCCTGGATGCCGAAAATTTCCACTTTCCCGACGTTGGGTACCCGCAGTAGTTCATCGCGGATGCGCTCGGCAAGGTCCTTCAGCTGCGGGTAGTCGAAGCCCCCTGCGGTTAGTGCGAAAATGTTGCCGAAAACGTCGCCGAACTCGTCGTTGAAGAATGGTCCCTGGATGCCCGCCGGTAGCGTCTGGCGGATGTCGCCGATCTTTTTGCGGACCTGGTAGTAAACGTCAGGCACCGCCCCCGGGGGGGTGCTGTCCTTGGCGAAGAACAGTACGGTTGATTCGCCGGGCCGGGAGAAACTGGAAACGCGGTCGATATACGGCGTCTCCTGCAGCTTCTTCTCGATCTTGTCGGTCAGTTGCTGCTCGACCTGGCGGGCCGTGGCGCCCGGCCAGAAGGTGCGAATGACCATGATCTTGAAGGTGAAGGGCGGGTCTTCGGCCTGGCCCAGTCTGCCGTAGGCGAAGATGCCCATCAGTGCGATGGCGAGCATGAAATAGCCGACCAGCGTCCGATGATGCAGGGTCCAGTCAGAAAGGTTGAAGCGCTGGCTCACGGCTTAACGCTGCCGATCCGGGGGCGTTGTCGCTTGAACCCTGACGTCCTGCCCATCGACCAGCTTGTTGGCGCCGCTGACAATGACCTGTTCTCCTGCGTCCAGGCCGCCGGAAATGGCCACGCCATCTTCGCGGAAAGCGGCAACCTGAACCGGCCGGGAAGCGACTTTCCCTTCCTTGACGATGCGCACGAACGGTCCCTGGCCAGCATCGATCACTGCGCTCAACGGTACCAGCAGATCGGTTTTGGCTTGGCCTTCGATTGCCACGCGGGCGGTCATGCCGAGGCGTACTTCGGAGGGGGGGCTGATCAGCCGGATTCTGGCCGCGTAGGTGCGGGTTGCAGGGTCGGCGGCCGGGGCTAGTTCGCGGAGTTCTCCACGTATGGTTGATTTTGGGTCTGCCCAGAGGGCGACCGTAAGGCTTTTGGCAGCACGGAGTTCGGCCAGCCGGCTTTCCGGAACGGCGATGGCGACTTCCTTTTCCTCGGATCGGGCGACGCGCAGTACGGCTTGGCCAGCACTGACGACTTGGCCGGCATCGGCGATCACGGCGGTCACGATGGCCGGGAACTCACTGCTTAGCGTGCCGTAGGCGGCCTGGTTGCCAGTGATCTGGTTCTGGGACCGGGCTTGCTCCAGCCTTGCACGGGCGCTGTTGTAGGTATTTTCCTTGGTGTCGAACGCGGCCTGACTGACGAATTTCTTGGTGAGCAGGCCAGCATGGCGATCACGTTCGGCTTGGGCCGTCGTCAGGTCACTCTCGGCGGCGGCCAGCTGTGCGCGGGATGCTGCTGCGGCCAGTTGCAGGTCACTCGGATCGAGACGGGCCAGCGGCTGGCCGGCCTTGATCTCGGCTCCCGTGTCGACCAGCCGGGCGGCAATCTTGCCGCCCACTCGAAAGGCCAGGTCGACCTCGTGGCGGGCGCGAATTTCGCCGGTGTAAACCCCGGGGCTTGACGGCGCGCTGCTTGCGGGCTGAACCAGCACGGTGCGGGTTGCGGGCGGCGGCGGGTCGCCGGCGTGGCAGCCCGCCAGTAGCGCGCTTGCGCCCAGCAGCAGGGCGGGCAAGGAGAGGTTGGTCGTGAACATGGTTCCGGCATTCGGTGGCGGGTAATACATGATAATGAACGATCGGTCAGTAACGCAAGTTCTAATGAGAGGCCGGCGTCAAATCGCTACAATGATCGCCATGAATGTCACCCATGCTTCCTTTGCCGGCCTCGATCTGCTGGCCTCGGCCGTGCTGCTGATCGACGAGGGGCAGGCCATCCGTTACATCAATGCGGCCGGCGAAAACCTCTTGGGCGTCAGCAGTCGTTCCGTCATCGGCAAAACCCTTTCGGCAGCCTGCACCTGTTCCGCAACTCTGCAGTCGGCGCTCGACAATGGCCTCAACAACAACTGGGGTTACACCGGCCAGAACATCGAATTGCTGCGTAGCGACGGCGAAAAACTGCACATCAACTGCACGGTGACTCCCTTGCGGCCGGATATCGCTCCCGGCGTCCGGCTGTTGCTGGAGTTGCAGCCGATCGAACATCACCTGACGGCGACGAGGGAGGAGCGCTTGATCGAGCAGCAGCAGGTCAGCCGCGAGCTGATTCGCAATCTGGCACACGAGATCAAGAACCCGCTGGGCGGCATTCGCGGCGCTGCCCAATTGCTGGAGCATGAACTGGCCAACCCGTCGCTCAAGGAATACACGCAGGTCATCATCAAGGAGGCCGATCGCTTGCAGGACCTGATGCAGCGCCTCTTGACGCCGCATCGGGCGATGTTGCCAACGACGGTCAACATCCACGAAATCCTCGAACGGGTGCGCAGCCTGTTGCGGGCGGAGTTTCCCGGTTCGCTGCAGGTCCGGCGCGATTACGACACCAGTTTGCCCGAGCTGGTCGGCGACCGCGAGCAACTGATCCAGGCCGTGCTGAACATTGCCCGCAATGCGGCGCAGGCTATGAACGGCGAGGGCGAGATCATTCTCCGGACGCGTTCGCTGCGCCAGGTAACGCTGGCCAAGAAGCGTTATCGCCTGGCCATGGAAATCAAGGTGATCGACAACGGTCCGGGGATTCCTGATGAAATCCGCGAACGGATGTTTTATCCGCTGGTTTCCGGGCGCGAGGGGGGAAGCGGGCTTGGCCTGACGATCGCCCAGAATTTTATCCAGCACCACCACGGCACGATCGATTGTTCGAGTCGCCCGGGAGATACTGTCTTCACGTTGCGCCTGCCGGTTGAACAGGCCTGAGTTTTGCTTCTGTTTGGTGCATTCCAACGACAAGATGAGCCTACAAAATATGAAACCGGTCTGGATCGTAGACGACGATCGTTCCATCCGCTGGGTCCTGGAGAAGACCCTGTCCCGCGAGGGCATCCCGTTCAAGAGCTATGCCTCCGCGAGCGAGGCCATTTCGCAGCTTGAGCAGGGCATCGAGCCGCCACAGGTGCTGATGTCCGATATCCGCATGCCAGGCCAGTCCGGGCTGGAATTGCTGCAGGAGGTGAAGACCCGTTTCCCGTCCGTACCGGTCATCATCATGACGGCCTATTCCGACCTGGAAAGCGCGGTTGCAGCGTTTCAGGGCGGGGCCTTCGAATACCTGCCGAAGCCCTTCGACGTCGATCAGGCTGTCGAGCTGATCCGGCGCGCCATTGATGAGTCAATGCACCAAAGCGGTGCCTCAGAGGAAGAGGGGCTGGTCCCGGAGATTCTCGGTCAGGCGCCCGCCATGCAGGAGGTGTTTCGTGCCATCGGCCGTCTTGCGCTGTCGCACGCCACCGTTTTGATTACCGGCGAGTCGGGTTCCGGGAAGGAACTGGTTGCTCGTGCCTTGCACCGACACAGCCCGCGGGCCGACAAACCCTTCATCGCGATCAACACGGCGGCGATTCCGAAAGATCTTCTAGAATCCGAACTCTTCGGCCACGAGCGCGGCGCGTTTACCGGCGCGCAGGCGCAGCGACGCGGTCGCTTTGAGCAGGCAGAAGGAGGCACGCTGTTCCTCGACGAAATTGGCGATATGCCTTCCGAACTTCAAACCCGCTTGCTACGTGTCTTGTCCGATGGGCACTTTTACCGAGTCGGCGGGCATTCGCCAATCAAGGCCAACGTTCGCGTCATCGCGGCAACCCATCAAAATCTGGAAACGCGGGTCAAGGACGGTCTGTTCCGTGAAGACTTGTTCCATCGCCTGAACGTCATCCGTATCCGGCTGCCGGCACTGCGCGAGCGGCGCGAGGATATCCCCCTGCTGACGCGCCATTTCCTGCAGAAGAGTGCCCGCGAGCTGGGGGTCGAAACCAAGCGACTTTCCGAAACTGCCCTGAAGTATCTGTCCGGGCTGGACTTCCAGGGCAACGTTCGGCAACTGGAAAATCTTTGTCACTGGTTGACCGTGATGGCGCCGGGTCAGCAGGTTGAGGTGGGCGATCTGCCGGGCGAGCTGCGTGATGCGACGCCGGTGGCGCTGGCCACCGACTGGGAAAGTGCGCTCGAAGGGGAAGTCGACCGCATGCTGGCGCGGGGCGTGCCGGATGTGCATGGGGTGTTGTCACAAATCTTTGAACGCGTCCTGATTTCGCGGGCGCTGGCGCATACCGGCGGGCGCCGGATCGAGGCTGCCCAGGCGCTCGGTATCGGTCGCAATACGATTACCCGCAAGATTGCCGAACTCGGTATCGATGGCGGCAAGGAGCACGCGGCGGAGTAGAATCCGCCGCATGGCACTGATCGACCCCGTATTGCTCAAGGCCCGGCTGGGTAGCCTGTCCGGGCGTTTCGATGTGGACGCGCTGGATGAATGTGATTCGACCAGCAGCGAGTTGATGCGCCGGACCGACCGCGGGGCACCGGCCGGTACCGTGGTCGTGGCTGATCGGCAAAGCGCAGGGCGTGGCCGGCGGGGGCGGACGTGGTTGTCGTCGCCGGAGTCAAGCCTGACCTTTTCACTGCTTTGGCGCTTCCCCGGTCCTGTTTCCAGATTGAGCGGATTATCGCTGGCCGTCGGCCTCGGATTGGCTCAGGCGCTGGAGGTGCTCGGAGTGCGTGGCATTCGCCTGAAATGGCCGAACGACGTCCTGCTCGAGTCGGAGGGCGAATTTGCCAAGTTGGCCGGCGTTCTGATCGAACTGACGAACGACCGGCGCGGATCGCAGGCCATCATTGGCATTGGCCTCAATCTGGACGCGCCGGCCGGTGATTTCCCGATGCCGGTGACGGGGCTGAATCAGGCATCTTTGCTGCCGCCTGATCGCCATGCGGTGCTGGCAGCCATTCTTGCCCGTTTGGCCGTGGTTCTGGACAAGTTTGCGGTCGATGGCTTTTTTTGCCTGAAATCGGAATGGCAGTGCTTTCACGCATGGCAGGATCAGATGGTGCAGATTCTGGCCGATGGTGCTGAGCCTCAACATGGTCGCTGTATGGGTGTCGACGATGATGGCGCCTTGCTGCTCGATACCGGCGCTGGCATTGAGCGAATCCACTCGGGCGATGTCAGCCTGCGTCCTGCGGTAAATTCCCTTGGGGGCGCTCGCCCATGATCATTTGCCTCGATAGTGGAAATACCCGTATCAAATGGGGCGTCCATGACGGTGTCCAGTGGCTTGTGCAAGGAGCGCTGGCCCAAGCCGATGTCAATCAGTTGGGGGGGGTACTCGCCACCGCCAGCCCGAAGCCGGAGCGAATCGTGCTGGCGAACGTCGCCGGGCCGGAGGCGGGTGAACGGATTCGCCAGCAACTCTCGGCATGGCTTCCGGTGCTGAGCGAGGTTCGTTCCTCGTCTCGGCGCTGTGGCGTGACGAATCTATACAGCAAACCCGAGAGCCTGGGCGTAGATCGCTGGTGCGCCCTGATTGGCGCGCGCAGCCTCGTGCGGGGTGCAGCGGTGGTGGTCATGGCGGGGACGGCGACAACGATCGATACGCTCGATGCCGATGCTCAGTTTCTCGGCGGGGTCATTCTCCCGGGATTCGAGCTGATGGCCGGTTCGCTGGCTCGCGGAACGGCCGCGCTGCCATTGGCCAGTGGCGAGTACTCCATCCATCCGCGCTGCACCGACGATGCCATCGTCTCTGGTTTGGTCGAGGCTCAGGCCGGGGCCATCGAGCGAATCTTCTCCCGCCTGAAGAATCCGGGGGGCGACTGCCTGCTGTCCGGAGGTCACGCCGAACAACTAGCACATCACCTTGTCATCCCTCATCGCATCGCGCACAATCTCCCTCTCGAAGGGCTGAAGCAAATCGCGTTCGAGAAGCGCCAATAATTAGAAAGATTATGGAGATTGTGTCGGTCGCCGACCTCAAGATCGGCATGTTCGTTGCGGAGCCGGATTGTTCCTGGAATGAGTTTTCATTCGCTTTTCAGGGCTTCGTTCTGTCGACGCCGGATCAGGTCGATATTTTTCAGCAGAAGTGCCGCTTTGTTTATATCGATCGTTCCCGTTCGCTGAACGAACACTATGCAGCGCCGAAGCCCGGGTTTGATCGCGCCCTGAAATCATCGCCATATCAGTCCTCGCATACGGAAAATGCGCGCGGGGGCAGCCCGCTGTTTACGTTGTCGGAGCAGGATAGGCGCGAGGGGCGTCGCCGGCGATTCCTCGATTTTCTCCATTCGCAGAAGGACAACGAACATGCTCAGTCGCTGTCGCGTGAACTGGGTTATATCGAGCCCCGCTACGATGAATTGACGCATGCCTTGCAGCATGCGTTTCAGGCTTTTTCCGAAGGTCGGGAAGTCAAAATACATACTGTTCGGGAAGGCTTGAGAGATATCACGAGCAGCCTGCAGCGCAACGCCGATGCGGTGATGTGGTTGCTGCGCCTGAAGCGGCGGGATCAGTACAGTTTCGACCATGCCATGGATGTGTCGGTGAACATGATCCTGCTTGGCAGCCATATTGGCTGGCGCGAACAGCGCCTGGTCGAACTTGGCCTGGCCGGAATGATGCAGGACATTGGCAAGATAGAACTGCCTGTCGAATTGCTGGCAAAGAAGGGCACGCTGTCGGCGGAGGAGCGTGAGTTGATCAGGTCCCATGTGGCGAGCTCCCTTGAAATCCTGTATTCCAAGGTTGATGTGCCGCAAGAGGTGATCGTGACGGTGTCCAGGCATCATGAGCGTTGGGATGGCAGTGGCTATCCCCGTGGGCTGCGGTTCGAAGAGATCGGGATGGCGGCGGAAATAGCCGGGATTGCAGACTCGTTTTGCGCGATGCTCAAGGACAAACCCTATCGTAATGCGCTCGGCCATCAGGCGGCGCTCGAAGAGCTGCACAATCAGCGTGGCAAGCAGTTCAACCCGGCGTTGATGGAGCAGTTTGTCCAGTGTGTCGGCTTGTACCCAAGCGGCACGCTGGTTGAACTGAATACCGGCGAAGTTGGCGTGGTGATCCAGCAGAACCGGGTGCAACGGGCCAAGCCGCGGCTGCTGATGATGCTCGATGCGAACAAGGAACCGGTGACAAGCTATCGCATCGTCGAGTTGCGCGATGAGGCAAATGCCCGTCTGCGCATAGCCAAGGCGCTGCCGAACAATGCCTACGGCCTGGCTGCCAATGACTACTATCTCGGATAGCTGCGACTTTATCGACTATGTGGCCTTTGGCGTAAGCCTGGAAGACTTGCGCTCGTTGCACGCTTTGTCGGCGATTTGGCGCACGGCAGTGGCGAAGGCGGCTCCTCGTTTTGGGGAGGACGCGGCACTTGCCGAATTTCTTGAGCAAACGTCCGAGCTGCCGCTGATGATTGCCGATGAGGTTTGGCAGCGAAGCTGGATGCAGTCCTGGCACAAACTGAGGAGCCGGGGCTACTCTGTAGCCGACATTTTCTGTTTCTTCAGCGAGGCCGTTTCCATCAGCGAAGCTGACTTGTTTGGCAGCGCATCCCAGGTTGCCCGTATTGAGCTCGATCTGTTCGGGATTCTCCGGCGCAGCGTGATGTCCGCAATGAGTTGTGCAACCGAACTGGGCGAGGAGGCGCGCAATGCTGAAGCTGGCTTGCCCGGCGAGTTTGCGGCGCTGCACAATTTGCGTGAATTGCTGGAGCAAGGTCAGCGGCCGGCTGTACTGTCGGTATCCATGGTCAGTCGCCAAGCCTTCTCTCATCTTGGTGCCGGCGAACTTCAAAGCATGCCGGGATTGCTCACCGACCAGCTGGTAGCCCTGTTGCGCCCTCAGGACAAGGTCTATGTCGGCCACGAGGGGGAGTGGCTGCTGCTCCTTTTCGAAATGCATTCGATGGCCCAGCCGGCCTTGGCCGCCGCACATATCCGGCGTGCCTTTGTCCATCCGGTCGAACTGCTCAGTGGGCGCAGCGTCACGCTCGACGTGGCGATTGGTGCTGCGATCGCGCCGGAGCATGGCACCGACGCCGAGGAACTCGTTCGCGCTGCCCGGCTGGCCCGGGCTAGCCTGCAAGCCTCTCACGAACCTTTTGCCCTGTTTGACGCGGCAATGAAGATCGACTGGCAGAGGCGCCACCAGCTTTCCGAGGAGCTTCGCCACGCACTGCGCAATCAGTCCCTGACGGTCCACTTGCAGCCGCAGGTCGATATCGGTACCGGCGCCTGTTTTGGCGCCGAATTGCTGTTGCGCTGGCGGCGGGCGAACGGCGAGTGGGTAGCGCCCATGCTAATCATGGAAGTGATCGAGGAAAACGGCTGGCGTGCCGAGTTCACAGACTGGCTGCTAAGGGCCGCGTTGCGGACCTGCGCCGAACTGGACGCGGTCGGATTACCGGTTCGCTTGTCGCTGAACCTGACGGCGGGCGATCTGCTCGATACCGACCTGCCCGAACTGGTCGCCCAATGTCTGGAAACCTGGCGCCTGCCGGCTAATCGGTTCACCTTCGAGTTGACCGAGTCGGCGATGATGGTCGACCGCGAGCGCGGCCTGTCGGTCATGTGCAAACTGCGGGATATCGGAATCCGGCTGGCGCTCGACGATTTCGGCACCGGCTATTCCTCATTGAGTTATCTCGCCACCCTGCCGCTCAACGAAATCAAGATCGACCGTTCCTTCGTCATCGGTATGTCCGGCTCGGCCGAGGGGCTGCGCATCGTCCGCGCCATCATCGACCTGACCCACGACCTGGGTATGCGCTCGCTGGCTGAAGGTGTCGAGGACGAGACTCAGCGCGACAAGTTGCAGGCCCTTGGCTGTGCCGACGCCCAAGGCTATCTATACGCCAAACCGATGCCATTAGCCGAGTTCATCGCCTGGTATCGCGCCCGTCAGGCTTGAACAAACACCGGCGAGCGGTGACAATCCGCTGTCATTGCGCCACCTCCGGGAGATTCCATGTTCGATCCGGTCATCAGCAGCCTGCCGGCCTTTGCCGGCTATTTCGCGACGGCCGTCGGCCTGCTCGCCGTCTTTGTCGTTCTCTATGCCTTCATCACGCCCTACAGCGAACTGACTCTGATCCGCGAGGGAAATACGGCGGCGGCGGTCAGCCTGGGCGGCGCCATCGTTGGCTATGCCATGCCGATCGCCGTTTCGGTCGCGGTCAGTCATGACATTCGCGCCATGATCGGCTGGGGCGTCGTCGCCTGTGTCGTGCAGCTGCTGGCCTACATGTTGGCGCGTTTCGCGCTGCCGCAGATCAATCACGCCATCCCGCAAGGCAAGGTTGCCTCGGGAATATTCCTCGCTTCGCTTTCCCTCGGTATCGGCATCCTCAACGCCGGCTGCATCGCCTGACCTCTCAAGGAGACTGACATGGCCCTGATGGACTTCATCAAGAAACAGTTTATCGACATCCTGCAATGGACCGAGGAGGCCGACGGCACGCTGGCCTGGCGTTTCCCGATGGCCGAGATGGAGATTCAGAACGGCGCCAGCCTGACCGTGCGCGATTCGCAGGTCGCGCTGTTCGTCAATGAAGGCACGGTGGCCGACGTCTTCGCTCCCGGCATGTACAAGCTGACGACGCAGACGCTGCCGGTCCTGACCTATTTGAAGAACTGGGACAAGCTGTTCGAGTCTCCGTTCAAATCCGATCTCTACTTCTTCTCGACGCGCACCCAGCTCGACCAGAAGTGGGGCACGCCGAACCCGATCACCATCCGCGACAAGGAATTCGGCATCGTCCGCCTGCGCGCCTTCGGCATCTACTCGTACCACCTGACCGATCCGAAGCTGTTCTACCAGAAGATTTCCGGTACCCGCGACAGCTATGGCCGCGAGGAGCTCGAAGGCCAGTTGCGCAATACCATGGTTGCCGGCCTGACCGACCTGTTCGGCGAATCGGGCGTGCCCTTCATCGACATGGCGGCCAACCAGGACGAATTCGGCAAGGCAATGTTTGCCAAGGCGGCGCCGATGTTCGCTGACTTCGGGTTGGCGCTCGACTCGCTGGTCGTCCAGAACGTCTCACTGCCGGAGGAATTGCAGAAGATCCTCGACCAGAAAATCGGCATGAATATGATCGGCGACATGCAGCGCTTCACCCAGTACCAGGTTGCCAACGCCATCCCCGAAGCGGCAAAGAACGAAGGCGGCATGGCCGGCCTCGGCGTCGGCATGGGCGCCGGTGTCGGCTTCGGGCAGGTGATGGGCCAGGCGATGGCCTCGGCCGCCCAGGGCATGAACCAGACGGCGGCTCCGGTCGCACCGGTGTCGGCCGACGAAGTCGTGGCGACGCTGGAAAAGCTGCACAGCCTGGTCGAGAAAGGCATCCTCAGTCAGGCCGAGTTCGACGCCAAGAAAGCGGAATTGCTCAAAAAATTGAGCTGACCGTAGCATTTTGGCTCTCAGTGCCTCCTGCCCCTCCTGCGGCGCGCCGGTTGCGTTCAAATCGGCGTCGTCGGTCTTTGCCGTCTGTGACTATTGCCAGAGCACACTGGTCCGCCACGACCAGAACCTGGAAGACATCGGCAAGATGGCGGCCCTGGTCGAAGACCGCTCGCCGCTTCAATTGGGTGCCGAAGGCAGCTACAAGGGCGTCCATTTCGCGCTGATCGGGCGCATCCAGATCAAGTACAGCCAAGGCATCTGGAACGAATGGCACCTGCTGTTCGACGACATGCGCACCGGCTGGCTGTCGGAGGCCGGCGGAGAGTATGTGCTCACCTTCGCGCAGTATGTCCCGGAAGCGCTGCCGCCTTTCGACGACCTGAAGATCGGCCAGCGCTTCGTGCTGGCCAGCCAGACCTGGACGGTCAGCAACATCGAGAACGCCGAGTGCATCGCCGGTCAGGGCGAGTTGCCGTTCAAGGTCGGGGCCGGTTATCCGGTCTCGGCCGTCGACCTGCGCAATGGCGCCAATTTCGCCACCCTCGACTACTCCGAAACGCCACCGCTGCTGTTTGTCGGCGAGGCCATCGCCTTCAAGTCGCTGAAGATGAACAACCTGCGCGACGGCATGGCGGTACCGACGCCGACGGTCGAGGCGCGGGTTTTCCGCTGCCCGAGCTGCGGTTCGCCAATGCAGGCGCGCTCGGCAGAAATTCTTGCGGTCGGCTGCGTGTCCTGTGGCGCCGTTGTCGATACGGCCGACGAGAATTACAAGGTGCTGTCGAAAGCCCTCGGCAACCGCGATGAAAAATACGTTCCTCGCCTGCCGCTGGGTAGCAAGGGGCGGCTGGAAGACAAGCCTGTCGAGGTGATCGGCTTTCTGGTCAAACAGACCAAAGTCGACGGCATCGCCTACGACTGGCGTGAATACCTGCTGGCCGGAGAACATGGCAGCTACCGCTGGCTGACCGAATACAACGGCCACTGGAATATCGCCGACGTGCTGTCCAATCCGCCGGCCAGCAGCGGCGCGATGGAATTGGCCGACGTCCGCTGGAGTGGCCAGAGCTTCAAGCATTTCGCGACGACGCCGATTGCCGAGGTGATCCAGGTCGCCGGTGAATTCACCTGGCGGGTCAAACGCGGCGAAACCAACCGCGTCGTCGATTACGTCGCGCCGCCCCTGATGCTGTCCCGAGAATCGACCGGCAGCGAACTGACCTGGACGCAGGGCTTTTACGTGGCGCCGGAGACCATCGCCGAAGCCTTCAAATTGCCGACGAAACTCCCCGAGCCGATCGGTGTTTTCGCCAACCAGCCGAATCCCTGGGACGACACCAACCGGCGGGTCTGGAGCCTGTTCGGCAAACTCGCCCTGCTCGCCATCGTTGTCCAGCTCTTCTTCGTGTTCATTTCGGGCGGTAAACAATTACTGCGCCAGGACTTCACCTTCGAACCGCGCAACGCCGACGAAGTCCAGTCCCGCGAATTCGAGATCACCGGCAAGCCGAAGAAAATCGCCGTCAGCAATTCGACCTCGCTGAACAACAACTGGATCGGTCTCGACCTGCTGCTGGTCAACAAGGCCACCGGCGCCGCCTGGCCGGCCGCCCGCGAACTCTCGTTTTACAGCGGTTACGATGATGGCGCCTGGACCGAAGGCAGCCGCGACGACGAAGTGGTCTTCCTGAACATCCCGGCCGGCACCTACTACCTGACCATCGATCCCGACATGGCCCCGGACAAGTCAGTGGCCGTGCGCAATCGTCTGGAAGTGCACACCGCCGGCGCCGGCTGGTCCAATTTCGTGCTGGTCATGGTCTTCCTGCTGGTCTTCCCGATCTTTACCACGATGCGCCGTGCCGCCTTCGAGGGCCGCCGCTGGGCAGAAAGCGACCATGCGCCGGTGAGCAGTGACGACTCCGACGGGGGAGACGACTGATGTTCGACAAATTCACGCTGGCCACTGGCGTCTTCGCAGTAATGCTTTTTGCCTATGCCCAGCAGCAGGGCTGGAACCTGTTCGATAACGTGGCGAACCCCGGCCAAGGGGGCTCAGGCAGCAGCAGCCGGACTTATCATAAATAACCAAGCCGCCCGGTTTAATCCATAATTACGCCCGTGCGCCTTCTTTTCCTCCTCTTCCTCGCCTTGTCTCTTGGGCCAGCCCATGCGCTGGAGCGGGTCGTCCTGCAGCTAAACTGGAAACACCAGTTTCAGTTTGCCGGCTATTACGCGGCGATTGAAAAGGGGTACTTTCGTGACGCAGGATTTGAGGTCAGCCTCCGGGAACTGAGCGAGGGGCACGATCCGATCCAGGCCGTGCTCGGCGGCGAGGCCGATTTCGGTATTGCGGCATCGGAACTGGCCCTGCATCGGGCCAAGGGTGAGCCGGTGGTTGCGCTGGCCGCCATTGTCCAGAATTCGCCGCTGGTCCTGCTCGTCAATCGCCGCAAGGTGACCAGCGTCGATGCCCTGAACGGCGCCCGCATCATGTTGACGCCGCACGAAACGGAGTTGTTCGCCTATCTGCGCCGCGAAGGTGTTACCAAATACACGGCGGTGGCACACAGCTTCGATCCCAAGGACCTGATTTCCGGTCGTGTCGATGCACTGTCGGCTTATCTGACCGACGAACCCTACACCCTGCGCGAGGCAGGGTTCCCTTATCTCGCCTTCAACCCATCGGCTGCGGGGATCAATTTTTACGGCGACACATTATTCACCAGCGAAGTCCGAGTCCGCAGTTCGGCTGCGCGCGTTCGTGCTTTCCGGGCGGTGGCAATCCGGGGTTGGGACTACGCCATGGCGCATCCCGAGGAAATCGCCGACCTGATCCTGAAAAAATACTCGCAGCGCCACAATCGCGATCACCTGCTTTTCGAGGCGAACGAACTCAAGCGCCTGATGCAGCCCGAACTGGTCGAAATCGGCCAGCAATCGGCCGCCCGCTGGCAACAGATCGCCCAGACCTACGCCGAGCTGGAAATGCTGCCGGAGAAATACTCGATCGCCGGCCTGATCTTCGAAGCCGAAGAACGCAAGTTGCCGGCCTGGTTTGGCTTCGCCCTGACCGGCGCGATCATGCTGATCGTCGCCGTTGCCGTTGCCGCCCTGTACTTCGCCCGCCTCACGCGCAGTCTCAGCCGCGAGATGATCTCCCGCCGCACCTTCGAACGCGCCCTGCGCACCAGCGAGGAACGCTACCGGCAACTGGCCGAGCACAGCAAGGACGTCATCTGGACCCTCGACCTGGCCTCCCGGCGGTTTACCTACGTCAGCCCGTCGATCCATGGGGCGCGCGGATTCACCCCGGAAGAGGTGATCAGCCAGCCCTTATCCGCTTCCCTGCAGCCCGACTCCTATGCCAAGGTTATGGCGATGCTCGAGGAGCACCTGCGCCGTATCGATGCCGGCGACCAGGGTGCCCTGTCGGCGATGACCGAGGTTGAGCAGCCGCACAAGAACGGCGGCACAGTATTTTCCGAGGTCGTTGCCAGTTTCCTGATCGATGCCGAGGGCAAGCCGCATTCAGTACTTGGTGTCGCCCGCGACATCACCGAGCGGCGCCGAGTTGAAACCCAGTTGCGCGAGGCTAACGACAAACTTCGCCAGCAACTGGAAGAAATCGAAGGGTTGCATGTCGCGCTGCAGGAGCAGGCAATCCGCGACAGCCTGACCGGCTGCCACAACCGTCGCTACCTTGATGAAACATTGGAGCGCGAACTGTGGCGCTCGCGGCGGGAAGGCTACCCGCTGTCGCTGGTCATTCTCGATCTCGACCACTTCAAGCAGATCAACGACACCTACGGCCACCAGGCCGGCGACCAGGCGCTGATCGTCCTGGCCGAAACCCTGCGCGCCGACATCCGGCACGAAGACGTCCTGTGTCGCTACGGCGGCGAGGAATTCGTCATCCTGATGCCGCACATGCCGCTGGCCATTGCCGCGGAGCGTGCCGAGGCGTGGCGGCAGAAGATCGCCGACATCCGGGTGCCCTTCGGCAATTTCGAGCTGACCTTCACCACTTCGGCCGGCGTTGCCGCCTATCCCGATCACGGCAAGACGCCGGACGAACTCTCCCAGTGTGCCGATCTGGCGCTCTATCTGGCCAAGAACGGTGGACGCAACCGGGTGGTCGTTTTCTCGGCCGATGCGGCCTGAGACGGCTTAGTCGCCGCCTCCGCCGCAACCTCCCCCACCGTCGCCGCTGCCGTCCGAGCTGCTGCCCGAGTCCCCCGAACACCCGCTGCCACAGCCGATGTGGCTGGCGCAGTAACCCGAGCCTGCCGCCCCGCCGCTGGCCGCCAGGCAGTCCAGCTGATAGATGAAACCGCCGGCGATGCCCAGCGCTGCGTCGAGCGCGAACAGACGGGGCAGGCGCTCCGGCGCCTTGGGGTCGATCTTCTCGTGGGCGCAGGCCAGTCGCCAGGCGCGCTTCAGGCCATCGCTGGCCTGTGTCGGCGTGCGCATCGCCTCGGCTGGCGTGTGGTGCAGGAAGCGGCCGAAGGCGTGGCGGCAGAACGTGTCGTATTGCCGGGTGAACAGGATGAACTCGTGCCAGGCATCGTCCACCGCCTGCGAGGGCATGGAGACCATGCGCCGGCCGGCCTGGTGGCAGAGGTGAAAATAATCGTTCAGTGCAGCGAACACCTGCGCCCGCTGATCGGCGCTCAGCTCCGGCCGGCGCGCTGCCAGCCGCTGGTCGAGATAACGTTCGAGCGGGAAGTTGTCGATATATGCCGCCCGCCGCTGACGGCTCCAGTTGCGCCAGAAAACGCCAGCCAGCACGGCCAGAAAGCCGATGATCACCAGTTTTGCCATCTGCTCAGCCCCCGACGTTGAAACAGAGATATTTGATTTCGAGGTATTCCTCGATGCCGTACTTCGAGCCCTCGCGGCCAAGGCCGGACTGCTTGATGCCGCCGAAGGGCGCCACTTCGGTAGAAATCAGGCCGGTGTTGACACCCACCATGCCGTATTCCAGCGCCTCGCCGACCCGCCAGCAGCGCCCGACGTCGCGGCTGTAAAAATAGGCGGCCAGCCCGAACTCGGTGTCGTTGGCCAGGGCGATGGCCTCGGCTTCGGTCTCGAAACGGAACAACGGCGCCACCGGCCCGAAGATTTCCTCGCGGGCGACCTGCATCGCCGGCGTCACGTCGGCCAGCACGGTCGGCTGGAAGAAGTTGCCGCCGCGCGCGTGGCGTGCCCCGCCGCACAGCACGCGGGCGCCCTTGGCCAGCGCGTCGGCGACATGTGCCTCGACCTTGGCCAGCCCGGCGGCATTGATCAGCGGCCCCTGGGCGACGCCTTCCTCGGTGCCGTCGCCGACCTTCAGGTTGCGCGCCTTCTCGGCGAATCTGGCGGCGAATGCCTCATAGATGCCGGCCTGGACCAAAAAGCGGTTGGCGCAGACGCAGGTCTGGCCAGTATTGCGGTATTTCGCAATCAGCGCGCCGTCGACCGCGGCGTCGAGATCGGCGTCGTCGAAGACGATGAACGGCGCGTTGCCGCCCAGTTCCAGCGACAGTTTCTTGATGGTCGGCGCGCATTGCGCCATCAGTAGCCGGCCGACCGCCGTCGAACCGGTGAACGACAGCTTGCGGACGATGGGGTTGGCGCACAGCTCGCCGCCGATGGCGGCCGGGTTGCCGGTCACCACATTGAAGACACCGGCGGGAAAGCCCGCCTGTTCGGCCAGCACGGCCAGCGCCAGCGCGGTCAGCGGCGTCGATTCTGCCGGCTTGACGACCACCGGGCAGCCGGCGGCCAGCGCCGGGGCGACCTTGCGGGTGATCATGGCGAGCGGGAAATTCCAGGGCGTGATCGCCGCGCAGACGCCGATCGGCTGCTTGATGACCAGCAGTCGCGTGTTGACGGCCGTACTCGGGATGCTCTCGCCGTAGGTGCGCTTGCCTTCCTCGGCAAACCATTCGATGAACGCAGCACCGTAGGCCACCTCGCCGCGCGCCTCGGCCAGCGGCTTGCCGCATTCGGCGGTGATCAGCCGGGCGAGATCCTCGGTGTTGGCGACAATCAGCTCGAACCAGGCGCGCAGCAACTGGCCGCGCTGGCGTGCCGTCAATGCCCGCCAGGCCGGCCAGGCATCGTTGGCGGCCTCGATGGCGCGGCGGGTTTCGGCCGCGCCACAGAGCGGCACGTCGCCCACCTTTTCCCCGGTCGCCGGGTTGAACACGGCCAGCATCGCACCGTCGTCGGCGGCGCACCAGTTTTGGGCAATTTTTACGGCCGACCGTAGCATTTGCGGATTCGAGAGGTTCATGGTCTTGAAAAATCCTGAGGAAACGGTAAGTTACCCGATGTTTCCCGAAAAAAGCCTGCAAGAATGCGCGTCACCGTCCTGCTTCCCACGATCCTTTCGGCCCTGCTGCTCGCTGCCTGCAGCGGCCCGGCGCCGCGCCCCGAAGCATCGACAGGAACTATAGCGCAAGCCTCGCGCCCGGTCAGCGAGAAGGGCAACGAGGTGGTCATGTATGCCATGGGGCTGATCGACACCGGCTACCGCTTCGGCGGCAAGAACCCGGAGGCCGGGCTGGATTGCAGCGGCATGGTCAGCTACATCTACGGCCAGGCGGCCGGGCTCAAGGTGTCCGGCAGCGCGGCGGACATCGCCCGCAACGGCCGCCCCATCGGCCGCAACGATCTGCGCCCCGGCGACCTGGTCTTCTTCAATACCCTGAACCGGTCGCTGTCGCATGTCGGCATCTATATCGGCGACACGCGCTTCATCCATGCGCCCTCGACCAACGGCCGCGTCCGTATCGACCGGCTGAGCGACAGCTACTACGCCCAGCGCTTCGAGGCGGCGCGCACCTTCTTCGACTGAGTTGGCTCAGTCCGTCGGGTTTTCGATGGCGGCGGCGATCCGTGAGCGCAGTTCGTCGACGTCGTCGCCCGAAAGCCCGAGAAAATCGAGCGCCCGCTCGAACAGGTATTCGCCGACTTCGATATCGTCACCCAGCTGTTCGCCCAGCAAGCGCTCCGCCACCTGCGTCACGGCGATCAGCGACAGCGCGCCGCCCGGCAGTGTGCGGTCCGGCAGGTCGTAAGCTTCGTTGTCGTGATGGAAGCGGATCGCCTGGCCGAGGATGGAAGGCAGGCCCCAGTTGCGCACCAGCAGCGAACTGATGATCGGATGCGTGCAGGGGAAATACTCCTCCTCCATGTTGCCCAGCAACTTGCCTTCCGCCCGGCACCGCTCAAGCAACTCGCCGTAATTTGGAAAGCGCCGCATCATCAGCGGCACGCCCGCATCGTGGAAGAGCGCGTAGGTATAGGCCGCATCCGGCGAAATGCCGTATTGGCGGCGGGCGATCAGGCTGGCCACCAGGGCCAGCATCGTCGTCCGCTTCCAGAAATGATCGATCCACGCCGCCGGCAAGCCGGTAATGCTCGAGCGCAGGGCAGACGCCACCACCACACAGACCACATTCTGGATGCCCAGTCGCTCCACCGCCTTGCGCACGCTCGACACCCGGTTGCCGGCACCGAACAGCGGCGAGTTCGCCAGCTTCAGCGCCGCGGCCGACATGCCGGGGTCGCCGGAGATCACATCGGCCAGCCGCTTCAGGTCCGGCTCATCCTTCTGAGCCTCCTTCATCGCGTCGGTCACGGCATTCGGGCAGGACGGGATGTCGACCGTCGACATCACCTTCTGGACTTCTTCGTGGGAAAGCTCGCGATGCAGATCAGTGGGCATGATGAATTTGCAGTATTAGTCAAAATTAATAATTACCAACAGCATAATCCAAAGCCCGACATGGACGCAAGCGCCGGGTAAGGGTAGAATCGCCCCTCCCAAGCGCCTGTAGCTCAGCTGGATAGAGTACTGCCCTCCGAAGGCAGGGGTCGTGCGTTCGAATCGCGCCAGGCGCGCCAGTGATTCAAGAAAAAGCCACCGTTTTCGGTGGCTTTTTTATATCTATATTTTTCTGAATGCCTTGAGGAAATTGCTCGGGTGTTTGTGAAAACGGATGTGACCAGGGGCGTTCAGCGGGCGACTTGATTCAGAGAATGCCGGAGCGATATAACCCCATTCCCCAACGGTTGAGAAATAAACAACATAGTGGATTTTGGCGTTGTGCCACTTGTTTTCTACTCTTATTGCCTCGTTGTCAGTTTGAAGACTTTTGACTTGAATTCGATAGTAATTGGCGTCATCTGCAACTACGAGATCTGTTTTCTTTCCATGGTCGATTACGGGAATCAATACTTCCCATCCTGAGCTGGATAGCCATGATGAGAGGAGTTGTTCGAAAGAAAGCTGTTTGTGTGCAGCGAGGGTTTCTTGTTTGAGATTAGCGTTTAATACAGGCATGACATTACCCCAGAGGTTAATGCCGTAGTACAGCCAGAGTGGTGGTTTCCTGCATACGGTCCGAGGTGGCTAAAGGCCTACCTCCCGGAAACATCACTCTGCGAACTTAGTTTTGCAGAAGAATAGCTAAGGTTGCCGACCTTGTAGTTTGAGCTAAGTACCCATCACTACATTAAAGCTACGCTGGGCGTCATGCCACTGCGATGTATGACTACAAAGAGGATATGGCAGAGTGATAACTCTGGTCAACTTGGTTCAGGAGTAACCCGCAAAGGGGCGCGTGCCCAATGTCTTACAATAGAAAAGTAAGGGACAGCGCAATTTCGTTTTTCATCGACTTTTCCAGCCGACTGAATTGTTTCAATCCAGCTCGCTGATGCAGCATCCCAGATGCTCCAGAATGACAACGGGCCGTTCAGTTTTTCTGAACGGCCCGTTTTGCTTTTGGGGATTGCCTACGCAGCGAGCGCCTGGCGGTTGGCCTGGAAGATTTCGTTCAGCGTCTCCAGCGTCACTTCGGCCATGATCTGGCCGTTGTCGTCGAGGATTTCGTAGAGCAGTTCGCCGGGTTGCGGGCGCATGCTGAACAGGACAATGACGTCTTCGGTGCTGCCGCCGCCTTCGCGGTGGGGCGTTTCGCTGGCCGGCGAGATGGTGTGGCTGCCGGTCGGGCGGATTTCGCGCAGGCTGCCGTCTTCTTCGTAAATGCAGTGTTCACCCTGGATGACGAAGGTGTGGTTGAGCGCCTTGTGGCGGTGCAGGACGATTTGCTGGCCGGCGGCAAACTTGAAGATGACGTCGGCGATGCGTTGCTGCATGTCGACTTGCAGGATGGAAAAGACGAAGTGCGGGAATTCGCCGAAGGGTTGCCAGGCGATCTTGCGGTCGTCGAAGCGGTAGGGGGGCATGTCTGTCTCCGTTGGGTTTGGGGTGGAGACAGTAGAACCCGGATGGCATGCGGCGCCCAAGGTCAGCTTGCCTGAGCCGGGCGAGGCATTTTGCCTTGCCGGGTCGGGAAGCAATCCCGGGCGCTTGTTCAGGCTTCGCCGGCCTCGTAGGCCGACAGCGTGATTCCGGCGTGGGTGAGCACTTCGCGGATGGCCTTGATGTCGGTCTTGCTGCAGGTGCTGCTGTTGTGCGGGTGGTGCAGGAAGGCTTCGACCTTGTTCAGCGTGATCTTGAAGCGGGCGCCGTGCGAGGGTTCGATGTCGGCGCCGAGGTGCTTGAGCAGCGATTCGATTTCGCGCCAGTGGATGTTCGCCGAGGGCGGATCCTGGAAGATGCTGCGCATCAGGTGGGCGTGCTTGTGACTCATGATGAAGCTCCCTGTAATAGGAACGCTTTCATTCTATGCCTGTTGCGGGGCGGCGTCAGGAGAGAACGATCTTGAGCAGGGCGAGGCAGAACAGGGTGTAGCCGGCGGCGACGAGGTCGTCGGCCATGACGCCGAAGCCGTTCTTGACGTGCTGGTCGAAGTAGCGCGCCGGCTGGGGCTTGGTGATGTCGAAGTAGCGGAACAGCATGAAGGCGGTGAGCTGCCAGAAGAAGCTGTCCGGCGTCATCAGCAGGACCAGCCAGAAGGGGACGATTTCGTCCCAGACGATGCTGCCGTGGTCGGGATCGCCGATGGCCTTTCCGGTGACGTCGATGAACCAGATGCCAGCAGCAAATGCTACGGTCAGCAAAAAAATAAGGCCAAAATCGGAAAAGTGGTGGTGGAACAGCGCGAAGGTGAACCACGCGAACAGCGTACCGAAGGTTCCCGGCGCCTTGGGGGCCAGCCCGCTGCCGCAGCCCAGCGCGAAGAAGTGCGCGGGGTGGGCGAGCAGCAGCTTGAGGCTAGGCTTGGTTGCCAAAGTGGTCGTATCCCTTGCGCGCGAATTCGACGGGCTTGCCGTCCGGGTCGAGAACGCTGACTTCACCGGCCGGGCCGGCGAGCATTTCGCCGATGTTCCACAGCGGCAGTTCGAGCCGCGCGGCGATCTGGGCGATGGCCAGGCTTTGCGTGCCGGGGGCGGTGAAGCAGAGTTCGTAGTCGTCGCCGCCGGCCAGCTGGCACTCGAGGGCGAAGCGGCGCAGGTCGGCGTCGTAGCTGTCGCCGCTACCGGCCAGGTCGCGCAGGTGCGGCAGCTGGACGAGCTTGACCGAGGCGGCGCAGGCGGAGCGTTCGGCGATGTGGCCGAGGTCGGCGAGCAGGCCGTCGGAAACGTCGATGGCGGAAGAGGCGATTCCATTCAGCGCCAGGCCGAGGGCGACGCGGGGGCGGGGCTTTTCGAGGGCGGCGACGCAGAGGCGCGGCCATGGTTCAGGCAGCTTGATTTTGCCTTGCAGGTGGGCGAGGCCGAGGCTGGCCAGCCCGGGGCGGCCGGATACCCAGATCTGGTCGCCGGGTTTGGCGCCGTCGCGGCGTAGCGCCTGGCCGGGCTCGACTTCGCCCATGGCGGTGATGCAGAGGTTGAGCGGGCCCTTGGTGGTGTCGCCGCCGACGACATCGACGCCGTATTCGGCGGCGCAGGCGAAGAAGCCTTCGGCGAACTGGGCGATCCACGCTTCATCGACCGTCGGCATCGCGCCAGCCAGCGTCACCCAGCGCGGCTGGGCGCCCATCGCGGCGAGGTCGGAGAGATTGACGGCGAGCGCTTTCCAGCCGAGGTTCTTCGGATTGGTGTCGGGCAGGAAATGGGTGCCGGCGACCAGCATGTCGGTGGTCACGGCCAATTGCTTGCCGGGCGTCGGCTGGAGCAGGGCGCAGTCGTCGCCGGGGCCGAGCACGGCCGAGGGGGTGGGCCGGGCGAAGTACTTGTCGATCAGCGCGAATTCGCCAGGCATCGGGGCTTACTTGCCCTTCTTGCGCGCCGCCACTTCGGCCGGGCGCAGCACGCTGGCGACCTTGTCGAGCACGCCGTTGACGTACTTGTGGCCGTCGGTGCCGCCGAACGACTTGGTCAGCTCGATGGCTTCGTTGATGATCACGCGGTAGGGCGTTTCGGCGTGGTTGAGCATCTCGAAGCTGCCCATCATCAGGATGCAGGCTTCGACCGGCGACAGTTCGGTGAACGGGCGGTCGATGTGGGCGGCAATCTGCTCGATCAGTTTTTCGTGCTGGGCCATGACGCCGCGCAGGGTGCCGACGAAGAATTCGCGGTCGGCCTTGGCGAAGCCTTCCATTTCCGGCGCATAGGCTTCGATGGCAGCTTCGTCGGCACCGCCGACGCGCCACTGGTAGAGACCCTGGATGACGAATTCGCGAGCCCGGCGGCGAGCCGACTTGGGCGGCGCCTTGGGTTCTTCCGGTTGGGTGGTGTCGCTGGCGAAGGTGGTCATTGGGCGATTGCTTTCTGGAGATTGGCCATCTCGACGGCGGCCTGGGCGCAGTCGGCGCCCTTGGGTTGCATGCGGACTTCGGCCTGCTCGTCGGATTCGCAGGTCAGGATGCCGTTGGCGATGGGCAGGCCGTTGTCGAGCTGGACTTCCATGATGGCGCGGCAGGCGTCGTTGGAAACCACTTCGAAGTGGTAGGTTTCGCCGCGGATGACGGCGCCGAGGGCGATCAGCGCATTGTATTTGCCGCTGTTGGCCATCGTTTGCAGGATCAGCGGGATTTCCAGTGCGCCGGGGCAGGTGGCGATGGCCATGTCGGCATCGGCGACGCCAAGGCGCTTGAGTTCGGCGACGCAGGCGGAGAGCAGGCCTTCGCAGACCGGCAGGTTGAAGCGGCTCATGACGATGCCGATCTTCAGGCCGGCGCCGTTGAGGTTGTTGTCGTATTCGTAGACGTTGTCGAAGCGGGACATGGTGTTATAGCTCGGCGGGTGAGGTGACGAAACCGGTGACTTCCAGCCCGAAGCCGGTCATCGAGGGCATCTTGCGCGGGCTGGAGAGCAGGCGCATCTTGGTGACGCCGACATCGCGCAGGATCTGGGCGCCGATGCCGTAGGTACGCGGGTCCCATTTGGTCTGGGGGCGCGGCGAATTGGCGTCAACCCGGCCGGTCAGCCGGGTGATCAGCGCTTCGCCGTCTTCGGCGCGGTGCATCAGGACGATGACGCCGTGGCCGTTCTGGGCCATGGCAGCCTGCGCCTGATCGATCGAGAAGGATTGCTGCTTGCTGCCCGGGTCGAGGAAGTCGAGCACCGACAGCGGTTCATGGACGCGGACCAGGGTTTCGCCGCCGGCCGGGATGGCGCCCTTGACCAGCGCCAGGTGGGTGGCGCCGCTGGCGCGGTCGACATAGGCGTGCAGTGCGAAGTCGCCGTGCGCGGTGCTGATGGTCTTGCTGGTGACGCGTTCGACCAGCTTTTCGGACGAGGCGCGGAAATGGATCAGGTCGGCGATGGTGCCGATCTTCAGCGCGTGCTCTTTGGCGAATTCCATCAGTTCCGGCAGGCGGGCCATCGTGCCGTCGTCGTTCATGATTTCGCAGATGACCGAGGACGGTTCCAGACCGGCCATGCCGGCGAGGTCGCAGCCGGCTTCGGTGTGGCCGGCGCGGACCAGCACGCCGCCTTCGCGGGCGGTGATCGGAAAGACGTGGCCGGGCTGGACGATGTCGTCGATAGTCGTGTTCTTGGCCACGGCGACCTGAATGGTGCGCGCCCGGTCGGCGGCCGAAATGCCGGTGGTGACGCCTTCGGCGGCTTCGATGGAGACGGTGAAGGCGGTGCCGTACTGGGTCTTGTTGTTGGTCGCCATCTGGGCCAGGCCAAGCTTTTTGCAGCGCGCTTCGGTCAGCGTCAGGCAGATCAGGCCGCGGCCAAATTTGGCCATGAAGTTGATCGCTTCCGGCGTGATGTGCTCGGCGGCCATGACCAGGTCGCCTTCGTTTTCGCGGTCTTCTTCATCGACCAGGATGACCATGCGGCCGGCCTTGAGTTCGGCGACGATCTCGGCGGTATTGGCAATGGCGGGGTGCGGGGGCATGGGGGCTTCCGGGAACAGCGAAAAGGGCTGCTATTTTCGCAGAAACAGCGCGTTAGCACACGACTTTGGTAAGGCGCCGGCGGTTTCCGGACGTGGAAGCGCTAACAAAATGCAGCGAAGCGGCCCTGGCTAGGCGGACCGAGGAAGACAGTACGAGTAGTACGGCGAGGAGGTCCAACAACGCCAGGGGTATTTGGTTAGCGCTTCTCAGGGCAGGTAGGCTTCGACCTGGATGCGCAGGCGCACCTCATCGCCGATAAAGGGGATGCCCTGCTGCATGCCGAACTCGGAGCGGCGCAGCGTGCCCAAGGCGTCGGCGCCGCAGCCGCGCTTGCGGTTGGCTAGGTTGAGCCCGCACTTGAAGCGGCTGACTTCCAGCCGCATGGGCCGGATTTCGCCGAGCATGACGAGCTGGCCTTCGACGGCAGTCAACTTGTCGTCGGTGAAAACCAGCTTGTCACTGCGGAACAGGATGTCCGGAAAGTCCTTGGCCTTGAACCAGTTTTCGCCGAGCAGGATTTCGTCGCGTTTGGCCATGCCGGTGTCGAGCGAGGCGACGGCGATGCGGATGTCGACGCGGCCGGTTTTGGCTTCGGGATCGAAATCGACGACGCCGCTGGTCTGATTGAACCAGCCGCGCTGCGTCGAGAAGCCGTGGTGGTCGATCTCGAAGCTGGCGTAGGTGTGCGTCGGGTCGATGGCGTATTCGGCGGCCTGGGCGAGGGGCGCGATGGCGGCGAGAAAGAGGGTGCAGAGGAATGCTATCCCCCAAGGGGACTTCCGAAAGGGCGCGGTCGGCATAAAAAAAGGGCAAAAACCAGAAAAGCGATGCCCTTCAGACCGCGGCAGTGCAGAGCCGTTCCCCGGATTTCAGGTTAGCATTCCGGCCCATGCGTCACGCCCTCCTCTTCTCCGTCTTCGTCATCGCCTCCTGCGGGCTGGCCTACGAACTGATCGCCGGCGCGCTGTCGTCCTACCTGCTGGGCGACTCGGTGATGCAGTTCTCGACGGTGATCGGCACCTACCTGTTCGCCATGGGCGCCGGTTCGTGGCTGTCGAAATACATCACCCGCGACCTGATCGGGCGCTTCATCCAGATCGAGCTGATGGTCGGGCTGCTCGGCGGTTTTTCGGCGGTCGGCCTGTTCCTGGTGTTCACCTGGCTGGCCGGGCCGTTCAAGCTGGTGCTCTATCTGGCGGTGTTCGGCGTCGGCGTGCTGGTCGGCCTGGAAATTCCGCTGGTCATGCGCATCCTGAAGCGCGAGCTGGCCTTCAAGGACCTCGTGTCGCAAGTGCTCACTTTCGATTATCTCGGCGCGCTGGCGGTATCCATCCTGTTCCCGCTGGTGCTGGCGCCGCAGCTGGGCATGGTCCGCACCGGGCTGCTCTTTGGCGTGTTGAACGTTGCGGTCGCGCTGTGGGCGCTGCATCTTTTTCGCGACCAGCTGCCGGGTCGGCGCTGGCTGGCGGTGCAAAGCTGGAGCGTCTTCGGACTGCTCGCCATCGGTTTCGCCGGGGCCGGGCAACTGACAACCTTCGCCGAGGCGCACCTTTACGCCGATGAGATCGTCCATGCCGAGACGACGCCCTACCAGCGCATCGTCGTCACCCGCTGGCGCGACGACCTGCGGCTCTTCCTCAACAACAACCTGCAGTTCTCGTCGCACGACGAATATCGCTACCACGAGGCGCTGGTCCATCCCGGGCTGGCCAGCCTGCCGGGGGCGAAGCGGGTGCTGGTGCTGGGCGGCGGCGACGGGCTGGCGGTGCGCGAGGTATTGAAGTACCCGAACGTCGAATCGGTGACGCTGGTCGATCTCGATCCGGCGATGACCGAATTGTTCGCCACGGCGCCGGCGCTGGTCGCGCTGAACGAGGGGGCGCTGAAGTCGGAACGCGTCAAGGTGGTGAACGCCGACGCCCTGCAATGGCTGGAGGACAGCCACGAGTATTTCGACTTCATCGTCATCGACTTCCCCGACCCGGCCAACTTCGCGCTCGGCAAGCTGTACACCTCGGCCTTCTACCGGCTGCTCGAAAAGCGCCTGTCGGCGCACGGACGGGTCGTCGTCCAGTCCACTTCGCCGCTCTACGCCCGGCAATCCTTCTGGTGCGTGGTGACGACGCTGGAAGCAGCCGGTTTCAAGACGGCGCCGTATCACGCGCTGGTGCCGTCATTCGGCGAATGGGGTTTCATCCTTGCCGGGCGCCAGGAATTCCAGAATGCTACGGTCGCCCCCCCAAATACCCGTTTTTTGACTTCGGAAACCCTGCCTGGCCTGTTCGTCTTCCCGGCCGACATGGCGCGCGTCACGGCCGAGGTGAATCAGTTGAACAATCAGGTGTTGGTGCGCTACTTCGAGGCCGAATGGCGGAAGGTTATCCGCTGATCTTCTCAGCTTTCAGATAAGCCAGCGTTTCCTCGAAAGGCATCGGCTTGCTGTACAGGAAGCCCTGCAGCGTGTCGCAGCCGAGGCTGGCCAGGAAGGCGCGCTGCATGTCGGTTTCGACGCCTTCTGCGACCAGTTCCAGCCCCAGGCTGTGTCCGAGCGCGATGGTCGCGGTACAGATCGCGGCATCGTTGGCATCGGTCTCGATGTCCTTGACGAAGGAGCGGTCGAGCTTCAGGCGCTGGATCGGCAGGTGCTTCAGGTAGGCGAGCGAGGAATAGCCGGTGCCAAAGTCGTCGATGGCCAGCATGATGCCCATGGCCGACAACTGATCGAGGATGGACAGCGTCGTTTCCGGGTTCTCCATCGCCGTGCTCTCGGTGACTTCGAACTCGATGTCTTCCGGCGCCAGTTCGTAGCAGGCCAGCGCGCCACGCACCAGCAGCAACAGGTTTTCGTGGCGCAATTGTTGGGCCGAGATGTTGATGGCGATCCGGATGCCGTCAATTCCCTGCTGCTTGAAACAGCGAATCAACCGGCAGGTCTCCCAGATGACCCAGTCGCCGAGTGGCTGGATCAGGCCGGTTTCCTCGGCGATGGTGATGAAGCGCAACGGCGGGATGGAACCGAAGCTCGGGCTGTTCCAGCGAAGCAAGGCTTCGAGGCCGATGACCCGGCCGGTCGCTGTCTCGATCTGCGGCTGGAAGTGCACCGAGAATTCGCTGTGCCCCGGCGAAATGGCCGAAATGGCCTGGCGCAGCTCGTTTTCCATCTGCAGCCGTTCGCCGGCCGCTTCATTCATCCGTGCCGTATAGAACTGGTGGTTGTTCCGGCCGGCGCTCTTGGCGTGGTACATCGCCGTATCGGCGTTGCGCAGCAGCGTGCCCGGGTCGGCGCCGTCGATCGGGAACAGGCTGATGCCGATGCTCGGTGTCGCATACAGGACGTGCTCGCCGATCCGGTAATTGTCGGCCAGCTGGCTCTGGATCTTGCTGGCGACGCGGGCGGCGGTCAGCGGCGTTTCGATTTCGGGCAGGACGACGACGAACTCGTCGCCGCCGATGCGCGCCACCAGATCGCTCGAACGCACGCATTCGCGCAGGCGCAGCGCCACTTTTTGCAGCAGTTCGTCGCCAACCTGATGGCCCAGCGTGTCGTTGATGTTCTTGAAATTGTCGAGGTCGATCAGCATCAGCGCGAGCTGGTGATTCTCCCGCTCGCAGATGCGCAGCGACTGGGCCAGTTGCGACTCGAAGGCCAGCCGGTTGGGCAGGTTGGTCAGCGGATCGTGATAGGCCAGGTAAGCCAGCCGCTCGGCGACTTCCTTGCTGGCCGAGATGTCGGTGAAATTGGCCACGTGGTTCTGCACGCTACCATCGGCGTTTCGGAGAACGGCGATTTTCAGCCAGCGTGGATAGGCGGTGCCATCCTTGCGCTTGTTCCAGATCTCGCCTTCCCAGAAATCCCGGGTCTTCAGCGCCGTCCACATTGCCGAATAGAACTCCGGGCTGGCCCGGCCGGCCGCCAGAATGCGCGGATTGCGGCCGATCAGTTGGTCTGGCGTATAACCGCTCAGCCGGCAAAAAGCCCCATTGACGGCAACGATCAGGTTGTCGGCGCTGGTGACCAGGATCGCTTCATGACTCTGCTCGTAAGCTCGCAACAAAACCGCAGCGGGTAGCGATTTTTGCTCTGGCGCAAAGGGTGCGAGGTCGGCGGGTGCAGGCGGTGGTGGCACTGAAGCTTGGCTGGATGATGTGGGCAGGAAGGAATCTACATGAAAGTTTAGACGTTAAACAGGAAATTCATTACATCGCCATCCTTGACGACATATTCCTTGCCTTCGGCACGCATCTTGCCGGCCTCCTTGGCGCCTGCTTCGCCCTTGTACCCGATGAAGTCTTCGTAGGCGATGGTCTGGGCGCGGATGAAGCCGCGTTCAAAATCGGTGTGGATGACACCAGCCGCCTGCGGCGCGGTGTCGCCCTGGTGGATGGTCCACGCGCGCACTTCCTTGACGCCTGCCGTGAAGTAGGTCTGCAGGCCGAGCAGCTTGTAGCCGGCATGGATCAGGCGGTCGAGGCCCGGCTCTTCAAGGCCGAGGTCGGCCAGGAACATCTCCTTCTCCTCGTCGTCGAGGTCGGCGATTTCCGATTCGATCGAGGCGCACAGCGAGACCACTTCGGCCTTCTCGGCGGCGGCATGGGCGCGCACGGCATCGAGCAGCGGGTTGTTCTGGAAGCCGTTTTCGGCGACGTTGGCGACGTAGAGTACCGGCTTGGCGGTGATCAGGCAGAAGGGCTTCAGGCTGGCCCATTCTTCCTTGGACAGGTCGAGGGCGCGCACGGCCTTGGCCTGGTCGAGCTGGGCAAAGCACTTCTCCAGCACGGCGACCAGGATCTTGGCTTCCTTGTCGCCGGAGCTGGCCGGGCGGCGGTAGCGGTTGAGGGCCTTCTCGACGGTAGCCATGTCGGCCAGCGCCAGTTCGGTGTCGATGACCTCGATGTCGCGCAGCGGATCGACGCCGCCGGAGACATGCACCACGTTGTCGTCGGCAAAGCAGCGTACGACGTGCACCACGGCATCGGTTTCGCGGATATTGGCGAGGAACTGGTTGCCCAGGCCTTCACCCTTGGAGGCGCCGGCAACCAGACCGGCGATGTCGACGAACTCGACGATGGCCGGCTGCATCTTCTGCGGCTTGACGATCTCGGCCAGCGCCTTCATGCGCTTGTCCGGCACTTCGACGATGCCGACGTTCGGCTCGATGGTGCAGAACGGATAGTTGGCCGCTTCGATGCCGGCTTTCGTCAGGGCGTTGAAGAGGGTGGATTTGCCGACGTTGGGCAGGCCGACGATGCCACATTTCAAAGACATGGGTTTTCCTTAGACGGCTTTGCCGTGCAACTGTTGTTGGGCGCCGGCAAAATCTCCGGCAGCGATTTTTGGCCAGGCCAGCAGACAGCGGGCGAGTGCGTGTTCAATATCCGGCAATTCATCCTTGCGCGGCTGGTGCAGCACGAAATCGACGACCTGCTGCGCCAGATTCAGGGTGCGCGGGTGACCGATGCCGAGGCGCAGGCGCCAGAAATCCGCCGTACCGAGCTTGGCCTGGATATCCTTCAGGCCGTTGTGGCCGCCGTTGCCGCCGCCCTGTTTGAGGCGGATGCCGCCGGGTGGTAGGTCGAGCTCGTCGTGGATGACGAGAATCTCTTCCGGCGGAATCTTGTAGAAATTGGCCAGCGCCGCCACCGATTGGCCGGATCGGTTCATGAACGTCGTCGGCTGCAGGAGCCAGGTCTCACCGGCACGTGCCGCCTTGCCGAAAAACTTGGCCTGCGGAGCGAGGCTGACTTTCAGCTTGTCAGCCAGCTGGTCGACGAACCAGAACCCGACGTTGTGCCGGGTGGCTTCGTATTCGGTGCCGGGGTTGCCGAGACCGACGATCAGGCGGGGAGCGTTCATGGCTATAAGTGCGAAAAAGCCGCCGGCGGCATGAAGCCAGCGGCGGCCGTTCCTGCGGGGTGCCGGCGATTACTCGGCAGCAGCTTCGCCTTCGGCGGCTTCGGAAGAGCCACCCTTGCCAACCACGCCGACGACCACGTCGTCAGAGGTCACGTGAGCCAGCTTGACGCCCTTCGGCAGCTTGAGCTGGGACAGGTGAATGCTGTCGCCGATCTTCAGGGCGGCGAGGTCGACTTCGATGAACTCGGGCAGGTCGCCGGCCAGGCACTGGACGTCGACTTCGGTCATCACGTGGTTGACCAGGCCGCCATTGAGCTTCACGCCCGGGGCGATTTCTTCATTGACGAAGTGCAGCGGCACCTTGATGTGCAGTTCGTGCGTGGCATCGACGCGCTGGAAGTCGACGTGGTGGACGAGCGGGCGGTAGGCGTGGACTTGCGTGTCACGCAGCAGGACCTGTTCCTTCTTGCCGTCGATGACGAGGTTGATGATCGAAGAATGGAAGGCTTCCTTCTTCAGCTTCAGCAGCAGGTCGTTGTGATCCACTTCGATCGATTGCGGGGCAGAGCCGCCACCGTAAACGATGCCGGGTACCTTGGCAGCGCGACGCAGGCGGCGGCTCGCACCCGTTCCCTGCAGCGTACGCGCTTGCGCGATTAGTTCAAAAGTCATGGTGATACTCCAAAGTTTTTCCCGATCCGCGACCAGAAAGGGAAGGTTAAAAAAACTTAGTCGATGAACAGCGACGAGACGGAGTCGTCGTTGCTGATCCGGCGGATGGTTTCGGCCATGATTTCGGCCACGGAAAGCTGGCGGATGCGCGGCGAGGCAGCGGCATCGTCGCGCAGCGGAATGGTGTCGGTGACGACCAGGGCATCGAGATCAGAAGTGTTCACGCGCTCGACGGCCGGGCCCGACAGCACCGGGTGGGTACAGTAGGCGACGACCTTCTTGGCGCCGTTGGCCTTGAGGGCGGTGGCAGCCTTGCACAGGGTGCCGGCGGTGTCGACCATGTCGTCCATGATGATGCAGGTGCGGCCGTCTACTTCACCGATGATGTTCATCACTTCCGAGACATTGGCTTTCGGGCGGCGCTTGTCGATGATCGCCAGATCGCATTCGAGGCGCTTGGCCAGCGAGCGGGCGCGCACGACGCCGCCATGGTCGGGTGAAACGACCATCGGGTTTTCGTAATTCTGCTTCTGGATGTCTTCGAGCAGGATGGGCAGGGCGTAGATGTTATCGACCGGAATGTCGAAGAATCCCTGAATCTGCTCGGCGTGGAGGTCCATGGTCAGCACGCGGTCGACGCCGGAAGCGACGAGCATGTTGGCGACCAGTTTGGCGGCGATGGGCACGCGCGACGAACGCGAACGGCGATCCTGGCGGGCGTAGCCGAAGTACGGGATGGCGGCGGTGATCCGGCCGGCCGAGGCGCGCTTCAGCGAGTCGACGATGACCAGCAGTTCCATCAGGTTGTCGTTGGTCGGCGCGCAGGTGGATTGCAGCACGAAGATGTCGCGGCCGCGGACGTGTTCCTGCAACTCGACGCTGACTTCGCCGTCGGAAAAGCGACCGACGTTGGCGCGACCAAGATCGACATTGAGCTGTTTCGCGACATCGGCAGCCAGTTTCGGATTGGCGTTGCCGGTGAAGACCATCAAGCTGTTGTAGGCCATTTCGACATTCCTCCGGACTTTCAGCATCTTTTCCCGCCTTTGTCCGACACAATGAAAATCGGGCAGGCTTGTGACCTGCCCGAAGGAAGCTTGGCTGGGGAAGAAGGATTCGAACCTTCGAATGCCGGAATCAAAATCCGGTGCCTTGACCAACTTGGCGACTCCCCAGCGGGTTGCTCGAACGGGTTCGCGTCCGAGCGAGGCGCGAATAATACAGGAGCCGAGGTGGGAAATCCAGCCCCTTTAGCGAATTTTTGCGAGTGGGTGTTCGGGCAGGCCATCGGCGATCCAGGCCTTCATGCTCGCCGGCAGTTGGGCGAGCATGGCCTCTGCCTCGTCGCGCGTCGGAAAGCCGGCAAAGACGCAGGCGCCGGAGCCGGTCATCATGGCCTGCGGCGCCTGCTGTTTCAGCCAGCGCAGGTGCTCGGCGACAACAGGAAATCTGGCGCAGGCAACAGCCTCCAGGTCGTTGTGGCCTTGTCCGGGTTGCCAGTCGGCGGGGCGGATCGGGAGCGTATCTCGTTTGAGCTCAGGCGCCCCGAAAATTGCCGCCGTGGGGACATGGACCGTAGGATTCAGGACCAGATAGCTTTCCGCTGGCAGGTCGACATCGGTAAAGGCCTCGCCGACACCTTCGGCGAAGGTGTTGCGGCCATGGACGAAGACCGGCACGTCGGCGCCCAGCGTCAGGCCGAGTTTTTCCAGTTCGGGTCGGCTCAGGCCGGTTTGCCATAGATGGTTGAGGGCGAGCAGCACGGTGGCTGCATCGGATGAGCCTCCGCCCAGTCCGCTGCCCATCGGCAACTGCTTGTCGAGATGGAGGGTGGCGCCCTGGCGGCAGCCGGTGGCCTGCTGTAGCAGGCGGGCGGCGCGGACGGTCAGGTCGCTGTCGGCCGGCACACCGGGAATGGGGGTAGCGAGGAGGATCGCGCCATCAGCACGCGGTTCGAAGCGTAGCGTGTCGGCACGGTCGATGAAACGGAAGACGGTTTGCAGCAGGTGGTAGCCATCGGGACGCCGGCCGACGACATGCAGGAAGAGATTCAGCTTGGCTGGCGCCGGCCAGGCGCTGTCCCAGTTCCATTCGCTCATGGCGTTTCCTTCCATTCCTCGATGCGCAGTTTGAGTTCGATTTCGCCGTCGCGCGAGATGGTCAGCCGGGCCGGCAGGGCGGTCGGCGTTTCGTCGTCGTAGGCGTAGTCGACCTGCCAGCCGGCTTCGCGCAGCGTGCTGGGGCGGCCGAAGGCGTCCGGTTCGATGTGGGCATCGCCACCGCCTCGACCGAGCAGCCAGGCCGGCAGCCGGGTGACCGGCAGGCGCTGGCCGGTGACATCTTCGATCAGGGCGTCGGGGTCGGTAGATTCCCGCGTCTTGCCCTCGGCGGTGTGCAGGCGGGACAGTTCGGGCGTCGTTTCGATTTCGGCCAGACCGTAGCCGAGGGGGCTGGAGAGCAGCACGCGGTCGATGCGGTTCTGGTGGGTCCAGTTCAGCCGGCCCCCTGAGGTTTGCGGTGCATGGCCGGCCAGCGTTACGCGCAGGGCGAAGCGACCGTCGAGGGAGAAATCGCGGATCTGGTCGCGCGGCGACAGGGCTACGGGCGGCAGGCTGGCGCAACCGCTCAGCAGGCCGGCAACCAGCAGCAGGGCAAAGCGCCGACTCAAGGCAAGAGTTTCTTGAGGGTGCCGGCTAGGACTTCGTTGTCCGGATTGGCCTTGGCGGCATCCGTCAGGATGCGGCGGGCGTCATCCTTGCGGTTCATGGCCCACAAGACCTCGCCCAGGTGGGCGGCAATTTCCGGATCGGCCTTGATCTTGTAGGCGGTTTCCAGCGTGCGCAGTGCATCGGGCAGCTTGCCCTGGCGATAGAGGACCCAGCCCATACTGTCCATGATGAAAGGGTCTTCCGGGGCCAGGCTCTGGGCCTTGGCGATCAGGTCGTGTGCTTCGTCCAGCCGGACGTTGCGCTCGGCCAGCGAGTAGCCCAGGGCGTTGAGGGCATGGGCATGGTCAGGCTTGAGGGCGAGCAGGTGCTTGATGTGGCTTTCGAGCAGTTCCGGCTTGCCGATGCGTTCGGCCGTCAGGGCGGCCTCGTAAATCAGTTCGGTTGAATCCGGCAGCGTGCTCAGGGCACTGTCGAGCACGATGTAGGCGTCGTTGTGGCGGCCGGCTTCACGCAGCAATTGGGATTCGGCGAGGGTCAGCTGGATGCGTTCGGCCGGCGTGCCGCCCTGCGTGTTGTGGAGCATGTCGCGGGCGGCTTCGACTTTGCCCTGTTGCATCATGATCAGCGCCGAGCGCGAGCGGGCAGCGATGTATTGCGGGCCTGCCGTCACCTGGCGGAAGTGTTCGAGGGCGCTGTCCGGTTTCTTTTCTTCGTGGTCGAGTTGGCCGAGGAAGAAGTGGACGTTGCTCTTGTCTGGATAGTCGGTGGTTAACAGGCGCTCTAGTTGAGTGCGGCCGGTGGTGGTGTCACCCTGCTGCAAGGCGAGCATGGCGACCGGGTACATGATTTCCGGATTGTCCGGATTGTCCTTGATCAGTCGGTCGAACTGCCGACGCGATTCATCGTAGCGCTTCTCGCTGATCAGCAGGCGGGCCAGCGCCAGGCGGGCATCGTGGGCGGACGGGTTGCGGCCGACGAATTCATTCAGGCCGTCGATGGCTACGGTTGCCGATTGCTGGGCCTGCAACTGGGCTCGGGCCACGGCAGCGATTTCCCAATCTGGTCGCAGGCGCAGTGATTTTTCGGTTTCGTCTAGGGCGCGCTGGTTGTCGCTGGCATTGGCGGCGGCCTGGGCCATGGCGAAATGAGCCTCGGGCAGATTCTCGTAAGGCATCGCGACCCGGTCTACCAGCTTCTGGACGGCGATCTTGTCGCCGTGTTTGGCCAGCATGCGGTTGAGCTGCATCAGGTTGTTGCCGAGATTGGGCTTGTCTTGTTCGAGCAGGGCCGTGAGTTGCGGCGCCAGTTCGTCGAGGCGATTGGACAGAATCAGCAGCGAGGATTGGGTTTGCTTCGCCTTGGTCGAATCGGGTTCAACTTCCAGCCATAGCTTGGTCAGTTCGAGGGCGCGCTCGTACTGGCGGGTGCCGCCGGCAATTTCCGTCGCCCGGGCGATGACCTTGGGGTCGCGCGTCCGCTGGGCGAGATCGGCCCAGGCATCGGAACTCAGCTTGGGGTCGCCCCGGCGAAGGGCGAGTTCGCCGAGCAGCACCTGGAAGACGGTGCGCGCCAGCAGGTCCTCGGACGAGCCTTGCGCCAGCTTCTTGGCGATCGCTCGGGCCGGCGTGTCGCCCGCGGCCAGGGTGTGTCCGCCGTGGGTCAGACCCAGGGCGAGCGAGAGGGCGGCAGCGATGAGCTTCAGTTGCATGGACGGCTTTCAGTCTAGATTTGCGCGAGCTTGCGCTTAGGAACGCATAAAATCCAATAAGTTTGCGATGTTATTTTGGTTTTGTCGGAGGGACAAGCAATGCCGGAATTGCCGGAGGTGGAGGTTTGCCGTCGCGGACTGGCGCCGGAGCTGGTTGGCGTGACAATCGGCGGGGTGGTGATCCGGGCGCCGAAGTTGCGCCACGAGATTCCGCCGGAACTGGTCGAACTGCTGCCGGGGTGCCGGATCGTCGATGTCCGCCGACGCGGCAAGTATCTGCTGGTCGATTGCGAACGGGCGGGCGTTCAGGGCAGTTTGATCGTCCATCTCGGGATGTCGGGCAACCTGCGTTTCGTGCCATCCGATCTGGCGCCTGCCAAACATGATCATTTCGACCTGGTGCTGGCCGGCCAGACGCTGCGCCTGGCCGATCCGCGCCGCTTTGGCGTCGTGCTCTGGCAAGCTGGCCCGCCCGATGCGGTTGAGCAGCATCCCTTGCTGGCGTCGCAGGGCGTCGAACCCCTGGCCGATGTCTTTACGGCCGACTGGCTGTACCAGGCGATCGCCCGGCGCGGCGGGCCAATCAAGCCGACCTTGATGGACAGTCACCTGGTGGTTGGCATCGGCAACATCTATGCCTCGGAAAGCCTGTTCCGCGCCGGCATATCGCCCTTACGGGCCGCCAACCGGATCAGCCGGGCGCGTTATGAGATGCTGGTGCCGGCCATCCGCGAAACGCTGTCGGATGCCATTGCGGCTGGCGGCAGCAGCATCCGCGACTATGTGCATAGCGATGGCGGTGCCGGCTGTTTCCAGATCCAGGCCGGTGTCTATGATCGGGCCGGTCTGCCGTGCCTGCGCTGCGGCGGGGTCGTCCGGCAGATTCGGCAGGCGGGGCGCAGCACATATTATTGTGTTGGCTGCCAGCATTAATATCTATCTGCAAGCCTCTGTTTTTATGCTAAATTGAAATTTCCGATAGCATCCGGGAATATTCTCATGTCGCTCGCCAATCAATTCGCTGCCTACACCGCCTGGCGGTCCCGTCTCGCCACCTATATTGGCGAGCTGCAAAGCTGGCTGAGTCTGAACGAACTCTCCGACGCTCAGAGCGACATGCGCCTGACGCAATTGCTTGAACGCTTGCGCGAAGATCGTCTGAATGTCGCCTTCGTCGCCGAGTTTTCGCGCGGCAAGTCGGAACTGATCAACGCCATTTTCTTTGCCGACTACGGCAACCGGATGCTGCCTTCGTCGGCCGGCCGGACGACGATGTGCCCGACCGAACTGCTGTTCGACGGCAACAAGCTGCCTTGCATCGAGCTGTTGCCGATCCAGACGCGTGCCTCGAACTCCAGCATCAGCGAATACAAGCGCTTTCCCGACGAATGGACCAAGGTGGCGCTCGATACCGAATCGTCGGATGCCATGCAGTACGCCCTGCGTCATGTCAGCGAAACGACCCGGGTCACGCCGGAAGAGGCCGGCCGTCTCGGTTTTGAGGTCGGCGACGGGCAGATCGAGTTGTACAGCGTCGGTGACGACGGGCTGGTCGAAGTGCCTCGCTGGCGTCACGCGATGATCAATTTCCCGCATCCGCTGCTCAAGCAGGGCTTGGTCGTCCTCGACACGCCGGGTCTTAATGCCATCGGTGCCGAGCCAGAACTGACCTTGTCGCTGCTCCCCAATGCTCATGCCGTGCTGTTCATCCTGGCTGCCGACACTGGCGTCACGCAATCCGACATGGCGATCTGGCGCGAACATATCTGCGGCGGCGGCATGGCCCGGCGCGGTCGCATGGTCGTGCTGAACAAGATTGACAGCCAGTGGGACGAGTTGAAGACGGCCGAGGCGATCGAAGCCGAAATCCTCAAGCAGGTCGAAACCAGTGCCAACATCCTTGAGCTGCCGGTCAGCCAGGTTTTCCCGGTGTCGGCCCAGAAGGGGCTGGTCGCCAAGATCAACGGCGACAGCGCGCTGCTCGAAAAGAGCCGCCTGCCGTTGCTCGAAGCGGCGCTTTCCCGCGAACTGATTCCAGCCAAGCGCGAGATTGTCTGCGAAAGCACTGAAAACGAATTCGGCGATGTCAGCCGGAGCATCCGCGGTCTGCTCGATGCGCGCCTCGTCGGCCTGCGCGAGCAATTGACCGAGTTGACCGAGTTGCGCGGCAAGAACAAGGGCGTCGTTGAGTACATGATGGGCAAGGTGCGTTCCGAGAAGGACGAATTCGAATCCGGCCTGCAGCGCTACTACGCCGTGCGCAGTGTGTTTTCGACGCTGACCAACAACCTGTTCGGCCACCTCGGCCTCGACGTGCTGCGCCAATTGACGCACGAAACCCGCGACGCCATGCTCGATGCCGCCTTCTCGAAGACCCTGTCGGATGCGATGGCCAACTTCTTCGCCAAGTCGCGCCTCGCGCTGGCCAAGTCTAGCGACGAAATCGGCGAGATCCTGGCCATGATGGAGGCGGTTTACAAGCGCTTTGCCGTCGAGCATGGCCTCAAGCTGGGGTCGCCGACAACCTTTTCGCTGCTTCGCTACGAGAAGGAGCTCGACCGCCTGCAGGCATGGTGCGACGACCACCTGAATACCATGGTCAGCCTGCTGACCCATGACAAGAAGAACATCACCCAGAAGTTCTTCGAGGAAGTGGCTGTTCAGGTTCGGCGAGCCTTCGAGCACGCCAACCGCGATGCGGAGATCTGGCTGCGCGCCATCATGGCGCCAATGGAAACCCAGGTTCGCGAGCACCAGATCCAGTTGAAGCGCCGGCTGGAGAGCATCAAGCGCATCCACCAGGCGACTGATACGCTGGAAGACCGCATCGCCGAGCTGGACGGCGTCGAGAAGAACCTGCTGCAGCAGATCGACGCGCTGGAGGAAATCATCAGCCGCGTTCAGGATATGCTGTTGCCGCTCGACCCGAAACAGCTCGAAGCGGCCTGATCGGGGCAAATGCTACGGTCGGCTGGAAAAAAAGGCCAAAATTGAAAAACAAAAAACCCGCGGCATTCGCGGGTTTTTTGTTGGGGTGCCGAAAAACTCAGGCGCGCTTGTTGCCTGTCAGCTTTTCGTACTTCACCCACAGCACGTCCTGCGTCTCGACATGATCGGGATCCTTGGGGATGCAATCGACCGGGCAAACCTGGACGCACTGCGGCTCGTCGTAGTGGCCGACACATTCCGTGCACTTGTTCGGGTCGATCTGGTAAATTTCCTCGCCCTGGGAGATGGCCTCGTTCGGGCACTCCGGTTCGCACACGTCGCAGTTGATGCACTCGTCGGTGATGATCAGAGACATAGCTGTTGTTCCTCTCTCGGTTAAGCTGTGGTTTTCGCCCGCAGGCGCTTTTCGACACAAGGTTGCACAAATTTGCTGACATCGCCGCCTAGGCGCGCAATTTCGCGGACCATGGTAGCGGAGATGAACATGTATTGCTCGCCCGGGGTCAGAAACACGGTTTCGACCTCCGGATAGACGCTGCGGTTCATACCGGCCATCTGGAATTCGTATTCGAAGTCAGAAACGGCGCGCAGGCCACGGACGACGACCTTGGCACACTTTTCGTGGACAAAGTCCATCAACAGCGTATTGAAACCGACGATTTCGATGTTCTTCAGGTCGCCCAGCGATTCCTGCGCCATGGCAACGCGGTCGGCCAGCGGAAATCGCGGTTGCTTGGACGGGCTCTCGGCAATGGCCAGGATCAGCTTGTCGAACAGTGTGGACGCTCGGCGCACCAGATCCTCATGGCCCCGGGTGATCGGGTCGAAGGTGCCCGGGTAGATCGCTACGCGATGATCAAGTTTTCTCAAAAGGTCTGCCGCCGCAACAAGTGAAAGTGAACTTCCCCCGCCTTGCCCTGGCGCACTGTGCGCCAATCGCCTAGCGATTCGATTTCGTATTCTGCTTCGACGTAGATCGCTGCATCTTCGTTCAATATGCCGGCGAGAAATGGCTCCAGCCGGGCAATCCAGCCCTTTTTGTAGGGCGGATCGAGGAAGATCAGGTCGAATTTCGCCTTCGTCGAGGCCAAATATTGTAGCGCATCCGCGCGCACGATCTCTATCGCGCTTGGTTTATGAAGCAATTCGTGGTTTTCATGCAACGCCGCCAGCACCTTGGGCGACTGTTCGATCATGACCACCCGGGCCGCGCCGCGCGACGCCGCTTCGAAGCCCAGCGCGCCGCTGCCGGCGAACAGGTCGAGGCAGTGCCAGCCGTCGAGTTCCTGGCCCAGCCAGTTGAACAGCGTCTCGCGGACGCGATCCGGCGTCGGGCGCAGACCTTCGCTATCCGGAAACTTGAGAACCCGTCGACGGAATTCGCCGCCGACGATGCGCACCGAGTTCAATCCGCCGCCACCGTTACCGTGACCAGGCTGTCGGCGCGCACGTTGCGGGCAAAGGCAGTCTTGATGTCGTCCGCAGTGACCGCTTGCACCTTGGCTTGATACTGATCGAGATAGTCGAGCGGCAGGCCGTAGAAGCCAATGTTGGCGACGTTGTCGAGAATCTTTTTGTTGCTGTCCAGGCGCAGCGGGAAGCTGCCGGTCAGGTTGGCCTTGGCGGCAGCCAGCTCTTCGTCGCTCGGGCCGTCCTTGAGGAAGCGGTCGAGCACCTCGCGCGCCACCTTGATCGCGTCCTTGGCCTGTGAGCGCTTGGTCTGCAGGCCGATCTGGAAGGGGCCGGTCTGCCGCATCGGGGCGAAATAGCTGTAAACGCTGTAGGCGTAGCCGCGCTGATCGCGGACTTCCTTCATCAGGCGCGAGACGAAGCCACCACCACCCAGCGTGTAGTTGCCGACGAGCAGCGGGAAGAAATCCGGATTGCCGCGCTCGATGGCCGGCAGGCCGATGTAAACGTGGGCCTGGCTGGCCGGATGAGGCAGTGCGATGGTGTTGCCGGCGGCCAGTTCGGGGGCGGCCGGCAGGGTGGCGGCCACGCCCTTGGGCAGGCCGGCAGCGATGGACTCGGCGATTTTCTCGGCTTCGCTGCGCGACAGGTCGCCGACCAGCGTGATGCTGGCGTTGGCGGCCACGTAGTAGCGGGCGTGGAAGGCGGCCAGATCGTCGCGGTTCAGCGCGGCGACGCTTTCCGGCGTGGCCTGCCGGCCGTAGGGGTGGTTCGGGTACATCGCGGCCCAGAAGGCCTTGCCGGCAATGCTGTCCGGGCGGGTCATCGCTTCCTTGAGGCCAGCGATGGTGCGGGTCTTTTCACGCTCGAAGATGGCGGCGTCGAACAGCGGCTGGTGCAGCACGGTTTTCAGGATGACCAGCGCCGGCTCGCGCTTGTCCTTGGCCGACAGGGTGCGCAGCGCGACGCTGGCGCGGTCGGTGTCGGCACCGCCGCCGAGGTTGGCGCCGATGTCGGCCAGTTGCTCGGCGATCGCGGTTTCATCCAGTTTGCCGGCCCCGTTGTCCAAGGTGGCCCGGGTCAGCGCGGCGAGGCCGGACTTCCCTTCCGGATCGAACATCGAGCCGGCAGCAAAATCGACCTGGATGTCGAGCATCGGCAGCACGCGGCTTTCAACGAAATAGACGCGGGCGCCGGATGGCGATACCCAGTGCTCGATTTTGACGCCGGCGAGGGCGCTGTGGGCGAAAAACAGGGCAAATGCTACGGTCAATAGTCTTTTCATGCCAAAAACTCCGAAAGGCGGGGTAGCCAGGCGAGCAGCGCCAGGCCGGCGGCGACGGCGGTGGCGGCAAGGGCCAGGGACTGGCGCTGGGCACGGCGGCGCAGGGCGTCGAGTTGTGTCACGAGCTGGGCGTTCTGTTCGCTCAGGGCCTGGATCAGCTCGCCGGAAGCAAGCAGTTGGGCGCGCATTTCACGCTGGCCGGCTTCCAGCGCCGTCAGCCGACCGGGAAAGTCGGTGTCGTGCGCGGCAACAGCGTCACCGGGGGTGGCCGGATCGCTGCCGTCGCCAGTCTTGCGGCCCATGTTTTTCCACAGTTTCTTGGCGCCGTCGGCGATGACCGGCGCCTTGCCGATTACGTCGCTCCACGGCACGTTGCTCAGGATGGTCTTCCACGGCAGGGACATGGCGGCGATCTCAGTGGCGGCCGGGGGTGGCGGCGCGGCGTGGCTTGCCGTCGAGCGGCTGCGGGTCGAGGACGCCAATGGTCAGCGCGTCGTCGTTGAAGAATTTTTTTGCCACGGCCTGGACGTCGGCGGCGCTGACCTGCTGCAGCTTTTCCAGCATGCGGTCGAGCTTCTGGTAGGGCAGGCCGACCGCTTCGATCTGGCCGATTTCCATGGCCTGGCCGAACATCGAGTCGAGCTTGTAGACCTCGCTGGCCAGCAGCTGGGCCTTGGCCCGCTTCAGTTCGGCGGCGCTGACGCCTGCCTGCTGGACACGGGCGATCTCGGCGCGCAGCGCGGCTTCGAGTTCGGCCACCGTCTTGCCCTCGGAGGGGCTGCCGTGCAGGTAGAGCATGCCCGGACCGCGGGCGGTGTTGTCGTAGTCGATGCCGGCCGACAGCGCGACCTTGTCCTCACGGACCAGCTTCTTGTTGAAGCGGGCGGCGTCGTGGCCGTCGAGGATGGCGGCGAGCATCTGCAGCGCGTAGGGATCGCTGTCCTTGTCGATGTCGCGCAGGATCGGTGCCTTGTAGCCCATGATCAGCACCGGCAGTTCGGCCGGCGCCTTGACGTTGACCCGGCGGGTGCCTTCCTGCGCCGGTTCGATCTGCTGCTTGCGGGCGGGCAGGGGGCGCCCTTCGAGCGGCCCGTAATATTTCTCGGCCAGCGCGAAGACGGCCTTGTGGTCGACGTCGCCGCTGATCACGACGTAGGCGTTGTTGGGGACGTACCAGGTGTCGTACCAGGCCTTGGCGTCGGCCGCGGTCATTGTTTCGAGGTCGTTCATCCAGCCGATGATCGGCCGGCGGTAGGGGTGGGCCTGGAAGGCCACTGCGTTCATCTGCTCGAACAGCTTGGCCTGCGGATTGTCGTCGGTGCGCATCCGGCGCTCTTCCATGACGACCTTGATTTCCTGCTCGAATTCCTTGGCGTCGACGGTCAGGTGGCGCATGCGGTCGGCTTCGAGCAGCATGACGTCCTCCAGCTTTTCCTTCGGTACCTGCTGGAAGTAGGCGGTGTAGTCGCGGCTGGTGAAGGCGTTGTCACGCCCCCCGGCGGCCGCGACGCGCTTGTTGAACTCGCCGGGGCCGACACTCGGCGTGCCCTTGAACATCATGTGTTCGAGCACGTGGGCGACGCCCGAGGCGCCATCGACCTCGTCGGTGCTGCCGATGCGGTACCAGACCATCTGGACGGCGGTCGGTGCCCGGTGGTCTTCCTTGACGATGATGCGCAGGCCGTTGGGCAGCGTGGTTTCGTAGGGATTGGCCAAGGCTGCGGTCGACAGCCCGGCAGCGAGCAAAACGGGAAGCAGGTATTTGAGGCGCATGGGGAGACGGGGCTTTCTGCTAGAATTCAGGGCTGATTTTGCATCGAACCGGACGGCATCTTAACGGCTTGCCGCCCGCCTGTCAGCAAGGCTTGAGACCACCATCCCCATGTTCAGTTTCCTGAAGAAATCCGGCACCGAGACCAAGGCCGACGCGCCGGCCGAGGCTGCGACCCCCTCCTGGCGCGAGCGCCTGTTCAAGGGGCTGGCCAAGACGCGCGCCCAGTGGGGCGGCAAGCTCAAATCCATCTTCTCGCGCGGCAAGGTTGACGACGAACTGCTGGAAGAGCTGGAAACCCTGTTGCTGACCAGCGACTGCGGCATCGAAGCGACGACCCACCTGCTTGACGAACTGAAAAAAGCCGCCAAGCGCGACAAGCTCGAAACGCCGGCGGCGATCCAGCAGGCGCTGCACGACGCCCTGCTCGAAACCCTGCAACCGCTCGAAAAGCCGCTCGATTTCAGCACCCACAAGCCCTACGTGATCATGATCGCCGGGGTGAACGGCGCCGGCAAGACGACTTCGATCGGCAAGCTGGCCCACTATTTCCAGAGCCAGGGCAAGAGCGTGCTGCTCGCCGCTGGCGACACTTTCCGTGCCGCCGCCCGCGAACAGCTGGAAACCTGGGGTGAGCGCAACAACGTGACGGTTATCGCCCAGGACAACGGCGATCCGGCGGCGGTGGTCTTCGACGCCATTTCCGCCGCCAAGGCGCGTGGCATCGACATCGTGCTGGCCGACACCGCCGGCCGCCTGCCGACCCAGCTGCACCTGATGGAAGAAATCGCCAAGGTCCGCCGGGTGATCCAGAAGATTGAGCCGGAAGGCCCGCACGAGACGCTGCTCGTGCTCGACGCCAACATCGGCCAGAACGCCCTGCAGCAGGTCAAGGCCTTCGACAAGGCGATCAACGTCACCGGCCTGGTCCTGACCAAGCTCGACGGCACGGCCAAGGGCGGCGTCGTCACAGCCATTGCCCGCCAGTGCCCGAAGCCGATCCGTTTCATCGGCGTCGGCGAGCAGATCGACGACCTGCGCCCCTTCGTTGCCAGGGACTTCGTCGACGCGATGTTTGAGTGAGGCAGTCGCCAGATGCTAGTCATTAGTCGCTAGCTAAACCATGCCCCGACTAACAGCTAAAAACTAACGACCACCTACTACCGACTAAAAATGATCGAAGCCAGCAATCTGACCAAGCGCTATCCGGGCGGCTTTGAGGCCGTCAAGGATGCCAGTTTCTGCATCGGCGGCGGGCAGATGGTGCTGATCACCGGGCATTCCGGCGCCGGCAAGACGACGCTGGTCAAGTTGATCTCCACCATCGAGCGGCCGACTTCTGGCAGCCTGGTGGTCAATGGCCAGAACCTGGCTGCCCTCGGTCGCCACGCCATTCCGCATGTGCGCCGCCACTTCGGGCTGGTTTTTCAGGACCAGAAGCTGCTGTTCGACCGTAGCGCCCTCGACAACGTGCTGTTGCCGCTGGAAATCGCCGGCCTGCCGCGCCGTGACGCCATTCGTCGCGCCCAGGCAGCGCTCGACAAGGTTGGCTTGCTGGCCCGCGAGAAGGCGCGGCCGATTGCCCTCTCTGGCGGTGAGCAGCAACGGCTGGCCATCGCCCGCGCCGTGGTCAACCGGCCGACCATCCTGATCGCCGACGAGCCGACCGGCAACCTCGACGCCGAATCCGGCGCCGCCATCCTGGAAATCTTTGCCGACTTTCACCGGGTCGGCGTCACGGTCGTTGTCGCCACCCACGACCAGAGCTGGATCGAACGCTACCATCCGAACGTGTTGCGCCTCGATCATGGACGGGTAGTCGAATGAACGCCTGGTTTACCCAGCATCGCGCCGCGCTTGCCGCCGCCTTCCGCCGCCTGTGGGCGACGCCGCTCAATACCCTGCTCTCGCTGCTGGTCATCGGCATTGCGCTGACCCTGCCGGCCTTCGGCTACGTTGCCCTCGACAACCTGCGCGAGCTCGGCCGCAACGCTTCCGGCGTGCAGCAGATCAGCCTGTTCATGAACCTCGAGGCGAGCAAGAAGGAGGTCGGCGAAATCGAAAACCGGCTGCGTCAGGCGGCCAACGGCAAGTGGCGTTTCGTGCCGAAAGAGGACGCGCTGAAGCGCATGCAGGCCAGCGAAGGCATGGCCGAAATTGTTGCCAGCCTGCCGCGCAATCCCTTGCCCGATGCCTTCGTGATCGAGCCGGCCAACACCGAGCCGGAGGCCCTGGAAACCCTGCGCCAGGAAATCGCCGGCTGGCCCAAGGTCGCGCATGTTCAGCTCGATTCGGCCTGGGTCAAGCGCTTCGACGCCTTCCTGCGTCTCGGCAAACTGGCATTGTTGATGCTGGCCGGGCTGTTCGCGGCCGGCCTGATCGCTGTCACCTTCAACACTATCCGCCTGCAGGTCATGGCTCAGTCGGCTGAAATTGAAGTGGCGCGGATGATCGGCGCCACCGATGGCTTTATCCGCCGGCCTTTCTATTATTTCGGCGCCCTGCAGGGGGCGCTCGGCGGCCTGCTCGCCGCGGCGCTGGTCATCGGCGCGTTGCGCCTGCTGGCTGGCCCGGTCGGCGAACTGGCGGCGCTCTACGGCGGGGCGTTCAGCCTGAAATTGCCCGGCCTGGCGGAAATGGCGGTGCTGACTGGCGTCGGCGCGCTGCTCGGCTGGCTAGGCGCGCAGCTTTCCGTCAGCCTGTCGCTGCGGAAATTTGACTAGCACCCTGAAGCCAAAGGCGGGTACCAGCCGCCGCGACTTTCTCCGCACGGTGGGGGCCGCCGCCCTGGCCGGGTGCGCTCCGGCCGGAAAGCCTTCGCTGCCACCCGGTGAACTGCTCGGCATGAATCACGCGCTCGGCCATCGGCTGCGCGACGGCCAATTTCCGGCGCCAGCCGAAACGCGCCGGACTGGCGTGCTGATCGTCGGCGGCGGCATCTCCGGGCTGTCGGCCGCCTGGCGGCTGGCCAAGGCCGGTGTCGACGACTTTCTGGTTCTCGACATGGAAAGCGAGCCCGGCGGCAATTCACGCGGCGGGCAGTCGCCACTGGTTGCCTACCCGTGGGGGGCGCACTACCTGCCGCTGCCGACGCGCGAGGCGGTGCATGTCCGCGAATTGCTGGCCGAGCTGGGCGTGCTGCAGGGCGATCCTGCATCGGCCCGGCCGACCTACGACGAGCGCTATCTGTGCGCCACGCCGCAGGAGCGGGTCTATCGCAACGGGCTGTGGGAAGAAGGCTTGCTGCCGCATCGCGGAATCGCGACCGACGAGCGGGAACAGCAGGAGCGCTTTCACGCCCGGATGGAGGAATTGAAGCAGGCCACGGGGCGTGACGGCCGGCGGCTGTTCGCCCTGCCGATGGCGCTGTCGAGCCGCGACCCGGAGTGGCGGGCGCTGGACCGGATTCCCTTCGCCCAGTGGCTCACCGACAATGGGTTCACCGCGCCGACGCTGCACTGGCTGGCCAACTATGCCTGTCGCGACGACTATGGCATGGCCCACGACCAGGTCTCGGCCTGGGCCGGGCTGCATTACTTCGCCTGCCGCAACGGCGAGGCGGTCAATGCGTCGCCGGATACGGTGATCACGGCGCCGGACGGCAATGCCTGGCTGGCCCGCGCGCTGGCGCAGAAAGCCGGCGACCGGGTGCTGACTGGCGCCCTGGTGTGGCGAATTGACGAGGGAAAAGCAAATGCTACGGTCGATGCCTTTTTTGGGGCAAAAACGATACGTTTCGAAGCGCGGCAGGTGATCTGGGCGGCGCCCGCCTTCGTGCTGCCGCGCGTCTGGCCGGGCATTCCGGGCGGGCTGAAGGCGGCTGCGCTGGCTGGCGATTACGCGCCGTGGCTGACTGCCAACCTGCATCTGTCCGATCTGCCTACCGAGCGCCACGGCGCACCGGTGGCCTGGGACAACGTGTTCTACGACAGCCCCGGCCTCGGTTACGTCACCGCCACCCATCAACTGATCCGCCGCCACTTGCCGGGCACGGTGTTCACCTACTACCGCGCCCTGCACGAAGTGACGCCGGCCGAAGGGCGCCGGCTGCTGCTTGAGACGCCGCACGCGGCCTGGGCGGAGGGCATCCTGAACGAACTGGAACGCGTCCATCCGGACATCCGCAAACTGGCGACGCGCCTCGACATCTTCCGCAATGGCCACGCCATGCGCCGCCCGGTGCCAGGCAGCCTGTTCGGCGGTCTGCGCGACAAGCTGGCCGACTTCCGCAGCCGGCACATTACGCTGGCCCATGCCGATTTGTCCGGCTTCTCGCTGTTCGAGGAGGCGCAGTATCGCGGGATTGTCGCGGCTGAGCGGGTTATCGGGCGGTAAATCGATAGTTTGATACTTTTGCCAGTTGTTTGTTATTTATGGTGTGTTAATCTATTGAGTGTAAGGTAATCGTCGCGTTGAAGCGGTCCAGCAAAGTTCCAGCAACATACGGAAACGACTCAGGGGGGCAAATGGCAATTCCTGGAAGTCCGGGCGAGCCGGCAAGGCGCCAGGGAGATTTTGTTCGAAAGCTCTGGCTGGGAACACTGCTGGTCAATCTGTTCGTTTTTGGCTTCGTTGCGCTGATCATCGAGCGGCACTACGAGAGTGAAGTCGCCCAGGCGGTTGCGCAGACCGAGAACTACGCGAAAATCCTGGACGAAGCCTTGGCAGGGTTCGTCAGCAAGATCGACATCACCCTGCAAACGGTTTGTGCCGAAGCGGAGCGCCAACTTGCGGGCGGCGGTTTTGACGACAAGGCGCTGGATGCGCTTATTGCCCGACAGGATGCATTGCTCCCTGAAGTGCTTGGGCTACGCATCGTCGATGCGCGGGGTATCGTCCGGAATGCGGTCAATGGCGTTCAGGTACGTAACGCCAGCATTGCTGATCGTCCGCACTTCATTCGGCTACGCGATGATCCGCAGGCCGGGCTGGTCTTTTCGAAGCCAATCATGGGCCGAATGGCGGATAAATGGGTCATCACGCTCGGGCGGCGCATTAACTATCCGGATGGCCGTTTTGCCGGCGATGTGCATGTTGCGGTCACGGTCGACTATTTCATCGACATATTCGCCAAGCTCGATCTGGGCAACAAGGGCAACGTCGGCCTGTGGGACAGGACGACCCTGCTGGCCCGCTACTCGCGCGACGATGCCCGTGGCGCTACGGTCGGCAATACGACGCCATCGCCCAATCTGCGGACACTTCTAGATTCAGGGCAGCGCGAGGCGAACTACCACGCGCGCTCGGGGGTGGATGGCATTTCCCGCATGTTCCATTTTCGCCAGGTGGACAAATATCCGCTCTACCTGGTCGTCGGCCTGGCTGACGAAGACTATCTCGGCCAGTGGTGGAGCGACACGCTGGGCACCCTCGGGCTGGCGACATTGTTTACGCTGCTGAGCGGGGTTTCGGCGCTGCTGTTTGCCCGCAGTCTTAGGCAGCAGGCTGTGGACCAGGCCGCCCTGGCCCGCCAGGATGCCGAATATAGGGCCAAGCTGGAAGCCTCGAACCGCGCCGCCGAGGCGGCCTGGCGGCAGAGCGAACTGATCCTCGCTTCGGCGGCCGAGGGTATCTGCGGGGTTGATCTCGAGGGCCGGGTCATTTTCGTCAACCCCGCTGCCCGCCGGATGTACGGCTGGTCAGACGACGAAGGCGTGGGCAAGAGCCTGCACGCCGAGACGCACCACCATCAGGCAGACGGCAAAATCCTCGAGGAAAGTGACTGCCCGATCTACCAGACGCTGCGCGACGGCCAGCGCCGGCATGTCGAGGACAGCCTCTACTGGCGCAAGGACGGTACTTCGTTCGCGGTGGAGTTTACGGTTTCGCCGATCGAGCGCAACGGCCGGATCGTCGGGGCCGTCAATGTTTTCCGGGATATCGTCGAACGCAAGCGGATCGAGGCCGAACTCGAAACGCATCGGCGCAATCTGGAGGAGCTGGTCCAGCAGCGGACCTCGGCGCTGATGCAGACCGAGGCCAGGGCCAGCCACATTCTCGATTCCAGCGCCGATGGTCTTTATGGCATCGACCGCGCCGGCATCATCACTTTCATGAACCCGGCCGGTTGCGCCATCCTCGGCTACACCCAGGAGCAGGTGGTCGGCCGGCTGGCGCATACGCTGTTCCACCACAGCAAGGCCGATGGCTCAAACTACCCGTCGGCCGAGTGCCCCAGCTACAACGCCTTGCGCCAGGGCGACAAGATTCGCGTCGACGACGAGGTGTACTGGCATGCCGACGGCCATCCCGTGCCGGTCATGTATGCGACGCATCCGATGATCCAGAACGGCGAGATCACCGGCGCCGTGACCAGCTTCGTCGATGTCAGCGTCCAGCGTGCCGCGGCGCAGGCCCGGGAGGTGGCTCTGGCTGCTGCGGAAAATCTGGCGCGGGTCCGGCGCGAATTTCTGGCCAACATGAGCCATGAAATCCGGACGCCACTCAACGGCGTGATCGGCTTCGCCGACATCGGCGCCCGAAATGTCCAGAACAGCGACAAGGCGCTCGACGCCTTCACAAAGATCAAGGTCTCAGGCCAGCGCCTGCTCGGGGTTATCAACGACGTTCTCGATTTCTCGAAGCTCGATGCCGGCAAGCTGAACATCGAACAGACGGAGGTGGTGCTCGACGAGGTCGTCAACAACACGCTGGAACTGGTGCGCGACCGGGCCGGCGCCAAGGGGCTGGCCTTGCAGGTCGACCTGGCGCCGGATCTGCCGCGGACCTGTGTCAGCGACCCGCTGCGCATGGGGCAGGTCCTGCTCAACATCCTGTCCAACGCCATCAAGTTCACCGAGGCCGGCCGCGTCTCGTTGTCGCTCGCCTGCCGGGAAGGGATGCTGGTCTTCCGGGTGGCCGATACCGGCATCGGCATGGACGCGGCGCAACTCGAACTACTGTTCAATCCCTTCCAGCAAGCCGACGCGTCGGCGACCCGGAGATTTGGTGGTAGCGGGCTGGGGCTGGCGATCAGCAAGCGCATTCTGGAACTGATGGGCGGCGACATCCGCGTCGACAGTCAGCCCGGGACCGGTACCTGCGTCGAGTTTCGGCTGCCCTGCGTGACCTCGCTGCCGGTGGTTCCCGAATCCGGGGCGCCGCAGGAGATCGCGTCCGCCGGCGACAAATCGCTGGCCGGCCTGTCCATCCTGGCGGCCGACGACGAAAGCATCAACCGGCTGATTCTCGACGAGATACTGACCGAATGCGGGGCGCGCGTGGCGACCGTGAGCAACGGACGCGAAGCCGTCGAGCGGGTGATCGGCGATGGTCCGGATGCCTTCGATGTCGTGCTGATGGATATCCAAATGCCCGAGATGGATGGTTACGAGGCGACTCGCCGCATTCTCGAACTGGCGCCGCAGCTTCCAGTCATCGCGCAGACGGCGCATGCCTTCCGCGAAGAACTCGACCGATGTCTGGAAGCCGGCATGGTCGGCCATGTGACCAAGCCGTTCGACCCTGAATTGCTGGTGCGGGCGATCAGGGAGCATCTGCAGGACGCCGGGCGCGGTTGATTCACAGCACTGCGGCCATGTTTCCTGGAAGGCTGGTCAGGTCTTTTCGATTTTGGCCAAAAAATCGAGCCGACCGTAGCATTTCAGATTCGGTCGGTGCCGGCGAAAAAGCGGGCCCGCGTCGGTATCAGGATGCCAGATAGCGTAGCAGCAGCAGCTTGAGGTCGTTCGGCTCGACCGGTTTCGACAGGAAGTCGTTCATGCCCGCCGCCATGCAGCGCTCGCGATCTTCGGCGAAGGCGTTGGCGGTCATCGCGATGACCGGCAATTCGGCGTGCTGCGGTTGCAGGCGGATCTGGCGGGTGGCCTCCAGGCCATCCATCTTCGGCATCTGCATGTCCATCAGGATCAGGTCGTAGTGCTGCTTGCCGATCAGTTCCAGCGCCTGCAGCCCGTTTTCGGCTGTGTCGGCGGTGATGCCATACTCGCTAAGCAGTTCGAGAGCGATTTCCCGGTTGATGGCCTCGTCTTCGACAACCAGCAGGTGATGGCCGGCCAGCGAGTCGCGGACGGCTTGTGGCGTCAGGCCGGCGAAGGTCGAGCGCAGGGCGTCCATGGCGTCGTCGCCCGGCTTCAGCGTGGCGGTGAACCAGAAGCGGCTACCCTGGCCGGGCTTGCTGCTGACCCCGACGCTGCCGCCCATCAGTTCGGCCAGGCGACGGGTGATGGCCAGCCCCAGGCCGGTGCCGCCGAACTTGCGGCTGGTCGTGCTGTCGGCCTGCTCGAAGATGCCAAACAGGCGGTCAATGGCGTCCTCGGCGATGCCGATGCCGGTATCCGCGACCTCAAAATGGATGCGCACCCCCTCGTTACTCTCGGAGATTCGCCGGACCTTGATCGTCACGCTGCCGCGCTCGGTGAATTTGATCGCGTTGCCGGTGTAGTTGATCAGGCATTGCGTGATGCGCGTCGGGTCGCCGATCAGCGAATGCTCGAATTTGTCGGCGTCGATCCTTAGTTCGAGGCCTTTTTCGCGGGCGCGCTCGCCAATCACCGAGACGACGCGCTTGAGGATGCCGTCGATGTCGACCTGTGTTTCATCGAGTTGCAGCTTGCCGGCCTCGATCTTCGAAATATCGAGGATGTCGTTGATCACGGCCAACAGGTGCTGGGCCGCGAAGTCGATCTTGTCGAGGCGGTCGAGCTGTTCGAGCGTCGGCTGGTCGCGCCGCAGCAGGTGCACCATGCCGAGCACGGCATTGAGCGGCGTGCGGATCTCGTGGCTCATGTTGGCCAGAAAGGCGGTTTTGGAACGGCTGGCGGTCTCCGCCTCATGGCGGGCGAGTTCGAGTTGCTTGGTGCGCTGCATGACCTGCTGTTCAAGCTGGAGGCGATGCTGCTCCAGTTCCTTGCCGGCACGCACGCGTTCACTGATGTCGGCAAAAACGACCACGACGCCGGTGACGACGCCGTTGCGGCGGGTCGGAGTGACGGTCAGGCGGACCGGAAAACTTTCGCCGTTCTTGCGCCAGAAAATATCCTCGTGGCGTCGCGGCTTGCCGTCGCGGGCGGTTTGCCAGGTCGGACATTGCTCCTCCGGGTAGGGCGAACCGTCGGGTCGCGAGTGATGGAACAGCTCGTGTCCGCGCTTGCCCAGCACCTCGGCCTCGGCGAAACCGAGCATGGAAAGGCCGGCCGGGTTGATGAAGCTGCAGGTGCCGTCGAGCTCGGCGCCATAGACCCCTTCGCCCAGTGTGTCGAGGATCATGCGCTGACGCGCCTGGCTGGCAATCAGCGCCTGCTCGGCCCTGACCTGCTCGTGCAGGCTGACGTCGAGACAGAACATGATCGGCCCGTGTTCGGCGGTGTCGACGACGGTGTGGCTCGAATAGACGTCGACCGGATGGCCATCCTTGTGGCACAGCGTCAGCCGGCCGGCCGGAATGCCCGTTTTATGGGTGAACATCCACTGCACCGCCTCGCGCACGCCGGCCTGCATCGGCGCCGGAATGATCAATTCGTACAGCGATTTGCCGCGTGCCTCCTCCGGCGTGTAACCGTAGATGGTTTGCGAGGCATGGTTCCAGTACACGACGCTGCCGTCGGCCCGGTAGCCCTGGATGGCAACCGCGTCCACATTTTCGAAGACGGCCCGGAAGCGGGCCTCGGTCGACGCCTGGCGCGCCAGGGCCCGTCTGGCGCGCGAGCGCTCCTGACGCAGCCGGCGGTTGGTGCGGATCAGTGCCACGACGAAGACGAGCGCCCCGCCCAGGGCGATGATCAAGATCAGGCCGATCACTTCGCCGTATTGCCGAATGATGTCATCCAGCAAGACGTCCTGAGGGGTGTCGTAGGGCGGGGCGCGGAGCTGGCGCATCAGTTCGTCGACGCGGCGATAGTCGCCCGGAATGGTGAAGCCATGGATGCCGGTGCTCGCCCCGCCCGCCCAGTCGGGCGGCATGGAAAGGAAGGTTGCGGCGACCTGCCGGGCCAGTTCCGGCGGCGCCCAGGGCATTGCGGCGAGCGGCCAGTCCGGGTAGATCCGGGTCGACAGGGCCAGCGGAAAGCCGGGTTCGACGAGCGGGTTGATGACAAGAAGCTGCTGCATGTCGAGTTTGTGCTCACGATGCATGGCCTCGATCAGGCCGGTACGGACAAAGGCGGCATCGACGTTGCCGTTGAGCAGCTCGACAACGGGCTCATCCTGGGAGTCCCCGATTTCGACGATCCGGGCATCGTCCGGGAGGTGGACGCCATGTCGCCTCAACTCGTTGGCCTGGGCCAGATAGCCGCCGAGCGAACGTTTGGTGATGGTGGCGATACGTTTGCCGGCCAGGTCGCCAAGTTCGCGGATCTTCAATTCCGGGCGGGTGACGATGACGCCGCCAAAGCCGCTCAGCGGCTTGCCGTTTTCCTGTTCGACCAGCGTGGCGATGGGCGACTGCAGATTTTCGCGTTGGGCGAGCAGCAGGTAGTGGGCTGGTTGGGTGAGGACGAAATCGACCCGTTGATGGCGGATCGCGGCTTCCAATTCCGGGTAGGTCAGGATTTCAAAGCTGAGTGCGAGGCCGGGGTGGCTAATGTTCAGATAGTCGAACAGCGGTTGCCAGCGGGCCATGCCCTCTGCCTTGGGGCGGACGGCCAGAATGCCGAATTTTGCTGCTTTTTTGGCCTTGACCGTAGCATTTGCCGTCGTTTCTGCAATTGTCGCATTGGCCGCTTCCTCGGCGTGCCCGACGCTGATGACCAGCGTCAGGCACAGCAAAGCCGCCAGCCGCAATGGCCAGCAACGGAGGATGGTGCGAAGGCAATCCGGCAAGTGCGCTTCCTATCCGGTCAGATACGAACGATCTTATTCGACCCGAATAGTAGCAACCTGTGATGCCGGTGGATAGCTTGCCGGAACTGAAATCAATAAATCAGGAACTGTGCTCGCACCTGGTGCCATTGCTGTTCATCCGAAAGAGCCAGCCCGTCGAGGTCTTGCGGCGTGCTATCCGGGTTGTCCACCCATTCGCGCAGCAGCGGCGAGCCATTGATCAGATCGATGGCCAGCCGGTCGTGTTCGTATTCGTAGGCGAAGTCGCGCCACAGCGGATAGTCCGGATACAGCCGGCGGATGGCCTTGAAAGCCAGCGCTTGCAGGCGCCAGGGCTGGAAGGTGGCATGGTCGTAGCCAGCGTCCTCGATGTGGATCTGGATGGCGTTGCACAGTTTACCGGCGTGCTTGTGGAAGGTCGGCTCGAACCAGCATTCGCGCAACCGACAGCCGGCCAGCCAGTGGGGGGCGAAGCTGCGCATTTCGGCGAGCACGGCGCGGGCGTCGATATCCGGCGCGCCGAACAAAAATTCGAGCGGCCGCGTCGTGCCGCGCCCTTCGCTCAACGTCGTCCCTTCGAGCATCACGGTGCCGGCGTAGGCGCGGGCCATCCAGAGATTGGGGGCGTTCGGGCTGGGATTGATCCAGGTCCGTTCGCCGAGTGGCCACCCGTAGCCGGGGGCTGAGTCCGGTTGCCAGCCTTGCATCGTGACGACCTGATAATCGATATCGAGTCCCAGCGTGGCGATGAACCAGTGGCCGAGTTCGCCCATGGTCAGGCCGTGGCGCATCGGCATCGGGCCGGCGCCGACAAAACTTTCCCAACCTTCGCGCAGGGTCAGCCCTTCGACGGGCCGACCGGCCGGATTCGGGCGGTCGAGCACCCAGACGCTCTTGCCATGCTTGGCGGCCGCTTCCAGCACGTAGCGCAGCGTGGTGATGAAGGTGTAGATGCGGCAGCCGAGATCCTGCAGGTCGACCAGCAGCACATCGAAGCTGTCCATCATCGCATCGGTCGGCTGGCGGACTTCACCGTAGAGGCTGAAAATCGGGATGCCGAGTTGCGGATCGAGGAAGTCGGGCGATTCGACCATGTTGTCCTGCTTGTCGCCACGTAAGCCGTGTTGCGGGCCAAAGGCGGCCGTCAGTTTCAGGTCGGGCAGGGCAGCCAGAGCATCGAGAGAATGGGTCAGGTTGGCCGTCACCGAGGCCGGGTGGGCGAGCAGGGCGAGACGCTTGCCGGCCAGCGGGCGGCGCAGGGCAGGGTCGGCGAGCAGACGGTCGAGGCCGAACTGGATGGTCTGGGTCATGGTGAGGGTCGGTTGAGGGCGAGCGTGAAGCTCTGACGAAGGTGAAAATCGGGCTGGGCGGCGTTGTGGGCCAGCGCCCAGTAGCTCTTGCCGCCGTCGGCGGCTTCGATGACGACGCTCAGGCCGAGGTGCAGCGTCCGGCCTGCGGGCAGCAGTTGCGGCGCCAGCCGGGCATCGAGCGCGAAGCCGTCGGCTAGCTGCTGCAGGTTGATCTGTGGCGCGGCTGGCGGCGTGTAGCCAGTGTCGCGTTGGCGGTAGTCGGTGAAGCGATAGACTGCCCACAGGCCGGACGGCGAAAAATTGAATTCGCGGTAGCCTGCTTGGTCGTTGGCGGCGATGAAAGCTTCGCAACAGGTGTGCTGCCACAGGCCATCGGCCGGCGCGCACGGCAATGGCGGCGGGATGCGCAGTTCATCACGCTGGCCGTGCACGCGGTAGCGCACGGTCAACCCGCCATCGGCGGCGAACGCGGCGGCGACCTCGATGCTGCCGACAGCGGGGCAGGGCGAGGCCGGATGGCAGAGCAGCAAGGCGTCGACGGAGGCGGACAAGGTCGGATCGGGCAATGTAAGCGGGAGCAGGGCGTACTTTAACTGCTTGCGGCGGCCGATGCTGCGGTCGGCCGCAAAAAACGGGCAAAAGCCGGGTGCGCCCTTGGTCGGCGAATGCTTTTGGAGTAACTTACCGGCTTTCGGTGGTTGCTGGCAGGGAGAGACAATTGACGCTGTGCTACATCCAGAATCGACGGCATGAAGCCTGGGCCATGGACGGGATGCTGCCGTGAAAGTCATTGTATTTCTGCTCGTCCTGGCCAATTTGCTGTTCTACGCTTTCAGCGCCGGTCACCTCGGCCATCCGGAGAACCCCGATGCCGGCCGGCCAGGGCAGCAGATACTGCCTGAACGGATGCGCATCGTTTCGCGCGGTGACGCGCCAGCGGAGCCGGTAAAGACGGATGTGCCCAACCTGGGGCCGATCGCAGCCCCCAAGCCGGATGAGACCAAGGATGAAGCGGTGGTCAAGCCGCCCGAAATTACGCCGGTTTGTCTGGCCTGGGAGCATCTTGCTGCGGCTGATGCAGATCGGCTCGCTGCCGTTCTGGCTGGAAAATTTGCCGACTTCAAGGTCAGCCGTCGCGTCATCGCGGCTGAAGGCAACGGCTGGTGGGTTCATGTTCCGCCACTGGCCAGCAAGGCCGAAGCCGACAAGAAGGCCGGCGAGTTGAAGCAACTGGAGATCAGCGACTTTTTCGTGGTTCAGGATGGTCCCAGCCGATTCGCCATTTCGCTCGGCGTCTTCTCTTCTGAAAAGGGGGCGCAGGACCGTCTGGCCGACCTCAAGGCCAAGGGGGTGCGTTCGGCCAAGGTCGGTCCGCGACCCGGCAAGGACAGCACAGTCCGCCTGCAGGCGCAGGGGCCGTCCACGGACAAGGACGGCTTGCTGGCAGCGGTCGGCAAAGTCTTGCCCAAGGCGGAAGCCCAAGACTGCAAGTGAGCGATTTCGTCGTCGGCCTGACCGGAGGCATCGGTAGCGGCAAAAGCACGGTAGCCGACCTGTTCGTCGAGTGCGGGGCGGCGCTGGTCGATACCGATGCCATCGCCCATCAATTGACTGTCGCAGGTGGCGCAGCCATGTCCGCGCTGATCCGGGAGTTCGGTGTCGCCGTGGCAACGGCCGACGGCGCGCTGGATCGGCCGGCCATGCGCCGTCGGGTCTTTGCCGATCCGTCGGCCCGGGTTCGGCTCGAAGCCATCCTTCATCCGCTGATCCGTCAGGTATCTGCCGAGCGCTGCCGGTCAGCGGCGGCGCCCTATGTCATCCTGGCGGTTCCGTTGCTGGTCGAATCCGGTAACTATCGCGAACGCTGCGACCGGATCCTGGTCGTCGACTGTCCGGAAGACTTGCAAATCGAGCGCGTTGTCGCCCGCAATGGCATGAGCGCCGACGAAGTAAAGGCCATCATGGCGGCCCAGGCCAGTCGCCAGCAAAGACTGACCGTCGCCGATGATGTCGTGTCCAACGATGGCGACCGTACAAAACTTTACGAGCAGGTAAATGCGTTGAATCTAAAGTATCTAGCGCTTTTGGCCGAAAAAGTTAAAGCAGCCTGTTGAGATTTGCTTGCAAATAGCTCAGAATTAACAAAATTTCCCCTTTCTTTGGGCACAGTCGCGTGATTACTTACGAATATCCGTTCAACGAGCGCATCCGCACACTGCTGCGTCTCGAGGACTTGTTCGAAAAAGCCGCGTATTTCACCCTGGAGGAAGGCTCGCTGGAGCATCACGCGGCGCTCGTCTCGCTGTTCGAAATCCTCGAGGTGGCCGGCCGCGCCGACCTCAAGATGGACCTGATCCAGGAACTGGAGCGCCAGCGCCAGACCCTGCTCGCCTTCCGCAACAACCCGGAAATATCCGAAGAAGCCCTGTCCGGCGCACTGTACGAAATCGAACAGTCGTCGGCCGCCCTGCTCGGCATGACCGGCAAGATCGGTCAGTACCTGCGCGAAAACGACTGGTTGATGAGCATCAAGAGCCGGGCCGCAATTCCCGGCGGTTGTTGCGAGTTTGACCTGCCGTCCTATCACTGGTGGCTGCATCGGCCGGTCGAAACCCGGCGAACAGCCCTGGAGGGATGGCTCAAGCCGCTGCTGCCCCTGCGTGATGCGGCAGCCATCGTGCTGCGCCTGCTCCGATCCAGCGGTCGCCCGAAGAACTACACGGCCGCCAATGGCCAGTTCCAGTTGAATCTCGGTGGTTCTGCCGCGCAGATGGTGCGCGTTTCAGTCAGCGTCGATGAGCAGGCCATTCCCGAAGTCAGCGCCAATAAATACTTCCTGAACATCCGCTTTACCAAGCCGCCAGCCGGCGAACTGAAGTCCCGCGGCTGCGAGCGCGATGTCGTTTTTGACCTAACCTTCTGTAATCTTTGATGGTACGCAAGGTCCGCTGTCCGCAATGCGGCGAAGACGCCCTGTGGTCCCCCGAGAATCCGTGGCGCCCGTTCTGTTCCGAACGTTGCAAGCAGATTGATCTTGGCTGCTGGGCCAGCGATTCATACCGGATTCCGGTGCAGGAAGACAGCAACGAACCGGGTGTCGACCCGGATACTACCAGCCGCGCATAAGCGCGATCCCGTGCGCGCCGTGGCCTTGCGCCTCGGTCAGCATTGTCGGCTGCATGCCGCCCAGCGCAAGAACCGGCAGCGTGTTGCCGGCGACTTGCCGGGCGAATTCCGTCCAGCCGAGACCCGCTGATTCCGGGTGCGTCGGCGTCGGCAGGACCGGGCAGAGCAAGGTGTAATCGAGATCGAGTTCGCCGGCGCGGGCGATTTCCGCTGCGCTGTGGCAGGAGGCCCCGACCCAGGTGAAGTCCGGGCGCTGCACGCAGGTGGCCAGGCGTGCAGCGGACAAGTGGAGCCCATCGGCGTCGACGCGACGGGCAATCTCCTCGTCATCGTTGATGACCACCAATGCGTCGTGGCTGTGTGCCAGGCGACAAACGCTTTCAGCAAACCAGAGCCGTTGTGCCTGCGGCCAGCCCTTGTCACGGACCTGGATCAGGCGCAAACCGGCAGCCAGGGCTTCCTCCAGGCGTTCGAGCTGGCGTTCGACGCCTTCGTGTTCGGCATTGGTGATCGCCATCGTCGTTGGTAATGACAAGGCTTTCAGGATGGGATCGTTGGCCGGCAGGATGGGGGCGACGGTGGCGGCCGTGCCCGTTTTTTGCCAGTCGACCGCCGAGTGTTCGAGTGGTGCCGTGATGCCGATCTCGCCGTCCCAAGCCGTTACTCGCCAAAAATTCAGGCGTACCGTGGCGTGTGGGTAGGTGAAGATGCGGGTCAGCCACGGCGAGCAAGCGGTGACGGTGATGCCCAGTTCCTCCTGCAGCTCGCGGATCAGCGCGTCGCGCACGCTTTCACCGGGTTCGACCTTGCCACCGGGGAATTCCCAGTAGCCTGTGTAGACCTTTCCTTCCGGACGCTGGGCAAGCAGGAACTCGCGGCCGTCGGCACGCAGCATCACGGCAGCGGCAACTTCGATGATTTTGCTCACTTGCGTTTCTTTCGAATCGGCTTCTGCCTGCCGGCAAGGTCCTTGGCGAACTGCCAGGCAACCCGGCCCGAACGCGAGCCGCGGCTGAGCGCCCAATTCAGCGCCTCGCGCTCGCTGGCGATGATGACTTCCTCGGCGACACCGAGTTGGCGCGCCCAGTGGTTGGCGATGTTCAGGTAGTCGTCCTGGCTGAACGGGTAGAACGAAATCCACAGGCCAAAGCGCTCGGACAGCGAGATTTTTTCCTCGGTCGTTTCGCCGGGGTGGATTTCGTCGTCGACGCGATGTGTTTCCAGGTTTTCGGCAAAGTATTCCGGCATCAGGTGGCGGCGGTTCGAGGTGGCGTAGATCAGCACGTTGTCCGGCGGTGCGGCGATTGAGCCGTCGAGTACTGATTTCAGCGCCTTGTAGGCGGTTTCGCCGGCCTCGAAGGAAAGGTCGTCGCAGAAGATGATGAATTTTTCCGGGCGGCCTTCGATCAGGTCGACAATGTCCGGCAGGTCAATCAGGTCTTCCTTGTCGACTTCGATCAGGCGCAGCCCTTTGGCCGAGTACTCGTTGAGTACAGCCTTGACCAGCGAGGACTTGCCGGAGCCGCGCGAACCGGTCAGCAGGACGTTGTTGGCGGTTTGCCCGGCGACGAACTGGCGGGTGTTGGCGGTGATGCGTTGCTTCTGGTCGTCGATGTTATCGAGGTCGGTGAGGCGGATCGGGTGCGGGTGGCGCACGGCTTGCAACCAGCCCCGGCCATTGCTCTTGCGCCAGCGGAAGGCGACAGCACCCTGCCAGTCGGGCAATGGCGATGGTGGTGGCAGCGCGGCTTCGAGGCGACCTAGGACAGCCTCGGCGCGGGCAAGCAGGCGTTCCAGTGAGGACGAATCGTTCATGGCGGCGGGTATACTTCGCGGCAAACCGAGAACTCTATCGAAAGCCATGCGAAAAATCCAAGTTGCTGCTGTTTTATTTGTCACCCTGCTGGCCGGCTGTTCTACTGTGCCGCCCAGTGCCGTGCCGGCGCCGGTCGCTGCGCCCGCCGTCTGTGCGCCGTGTCAGGCCTGTCCGGTCTGCCCGGCGCCAACCCCGACACCTGTCGCAGCACCGGCCTTTTCGCGTTCGTTGCTGCTCGCCACCTGGAGCGATTTGCCGGGCTGGGCCGATGACAACGTGGCGGCCGCCTGGCCTGCCTTCATGCAATCCTGCCGTGGCATCAACAGCAAGGGTAACGGCGCTGGCTGGAAGCGGGTTTGCGATCTGGCCCGGGCGGTTGATGGCAAGCCGGGGCTGGATGAGCGGCGCTTCTTCGAACAAAACCTCAAGCCCTACGCGATTTCCAACGGCGACGGAGCAGTCAATGGATTGGTCACCGGCTACTACGAGCCACTGCTGCGCGGCAGCCGGACCCGGACCCGAGGCTTCGAGCAGCCGGTCCGGGGGGTCCCTGACGATCTGCTGACCATCGATCTGTCGGCTGTTTTTCCTGAACTCAAGGACAAGCGCGTGCGCGGCCGGTTGGAGGGGAACAAGGTGGTGCCCTATTGGTCGCGCGCTGAAATTTCGGCTCAGGGCGACAAGGCCCCGGGGCGGACTCTGCTCTATGTGGACGACGCTGTCGAGCTGTTCTTCCTTCAGGTTCAGGGCTCCGGCCGGGTTCGCCTGCCAGATGGCAGCATGGTCCGCTTGAACTACGGCGACCAGAACGGTCATCCCTATCAGTCGATCGGCAAGGCCCTGGTCGAACGAGGCGAGCTGAAGCTGGAAGAGGCATCGATGCAGGGGATCCAGGCCTGGGCGCGGGCCAATCCGGCGCGCCTTGAGGCGCTCCTCAACGTCAATCCCAGCTACGTCTTCTTCCGCGAGATGCCGAACAGTCCGGACGGGCCGATCGGCGCTTTGGGCGTGCCTCTGACGGCTGAACGCAGCATCGCCGTCGACCCGCGTTCCGTGCCCTTGGGGGCGCCCGTATTTCTGGCGACGAGCCGACCGAATTCGGCGACACCGATGAACCGTCTGGTTATGGCGCAAGATACCGGTGGCGCGATCAAGGGAGCCGTTCGGGCCGATTTTTTCTGGGGCTTCGGCAAGGAAGCAGGCGAGCAGGCGGGACGGATGAAACAGGGGGGGCGCATGTGGGTGTTGTTGCCGGGCGAACTTGCGCCGAAATGAGGCATTGATGCACTCTTATTGCGCGTAGTGTTGAATAGCCGCACCACAGTGGTGCGATGTTGCGAAAAATGCTTTTTGCAATGCACTGATTTATAACATTTTTTATGCACTGGAATGGTGCTTGCTTCCCGCTTCCCCAATCTTTGTCTCGGGGGTTTCATGGAAGCGTATCAATCCAGCAGTAATGTGCTGTTTATTCTGCTCGGCGCCATCATGGTGCTGGCAATGCATGCGGGCTTTGCCTTTCTGGAAGTTGGCACCGTTCGCAAGAAGAACCAGGTTAACGCGCTGGTCAAGATATTGAGCGATTTCGGCATGTCCACCATCGCCTATTTCTTCGTCGGCTACAGCCTTGCCTACGGCACCAATTTCTTTACCGGCGTGGAGACGCTGATGGAAAGAAATGGCTACGAGTTGACCAAATTCTTCTTCCTGCTCACGTTTGCTGCGGCCATCCCGGCCATCATTTCCGGCGGCATTGCCGAACGGGCCAAGTTTCATCCGCAATTGATCGCGACCTTCCTGCTGGTCGGCTTTGTCTACCCGTTCTTCGAGGGCATCGCCTGGAACCAGGCCTTCGGTATCCAGGCCTGGCTGAAGGCAACCTTCGGCGAGGAGTTCCACGATTTTGCCGGTTCTGTGGTGGTCCATGCGATGGGCGGCTGGATCGCCCTGCCTGCCGTGCTCCTGCTTGGCGCGCGCTATGGGCGCTACAGCAAGGATGGCCGCATTTCCGCTCATCCGCCTTCATCCATCCCCTTCCTGGCGCTGGGAGCTTGGATCCTGACCGTCGGCTGGTTCGGCTTCAATGTGATGAGTGCCCAGACCCTGGACAAGATTTCCGGCCTGGTTGCCTTGAACTCGCTGATGGCGATGGTTGGCGGCACGCTGGTCGCGCTGGTTCTCGGCAAGAACGACCCGGGTTTTTTGCACAACGGACCGCTCGCCGGTCTGGTGGCCGTCTGCGCTGGCTCAGACCTGATGCACCCGATTGGTGCACTCGTCGTTGGTGGCGTTGCCGGCGGTTTGTTTGTCGTGATGTTCACCCTGACCCAGAATCGCTGGAAAATCGATGACGTGCTCGGCGTCTGGCCGCTGCACGGCCTGTGCGGCGCCTGGGGTGGCCTTGCCGCCGGCATCTTCGGCAGCAAGGCGCTGGGTGGCGCGGGTGGCATCGCCTTCATGCCGCAACTGATCATGACCGGCATGGCCATTGTCGTCGCGCTGGTCGGAAGCCTGCTCGTCTATGGTGTGCTGAAGGCAACGATGGGCCTGCGGCTTGACCAGGAAGAAGAGTACGAAGGCGCTGACCTAAGTATTCACAAAATTACCGCGACGCCCGAACGGGAGCCGAACTGGTAGTCATGATGGTGCTAGGACATGCTTGTCTGAAAACCCGGTCTCCAGCCGGGTTTTTTTGTGGCAGCCGAATTGATGGGCAGGGAATTTCTCCTGGGTGCTTGTAAAGCATCGTGAATCGCAGAATACTTTGCAGACGTCGGGGCTGGCCGTCGTCTTGATCGGTGAACCGACTCAACAGAGTGCAATTCTTCGAACGACAACAACCGGATGGAGGATCGAGACATGACTTTGGCTGCCAAAGTGCGTACGCACAAGATTTCCAGAAATGCCACCCTGAGTGCTTCCGGGTACAACTTGGTCGGAGCCGAATCGCCGGCGATCGAGGCGATGACCGACTTTCTTCGCGTCAATGTGGTGCATATCGAGTCTGCAGCGTCGATCGTCGAGGCGAATGCGCGGATGATCTCGCGCGGTGTTCGACTGCTGATGGTCAGCAATGCCGACGATCAGGTTGAAGGGCTGATCACGGCGCGCGACATTCTCGGCGAGAAGCCGTTGCAGGTCGCCCAGGCACGCGGCTGCAAGCGCAGCGAGTTGCTGGTTGCCGACCTGATGACCCCGGTCGTCAGTGTCGATACGCTTTATCTCAACGAAGTGCTCAATGCACGCGTCATCGATATCCTCGATGCGCTGAAGCAACTCGGCCGACAGCACATCCTGGTCGAGGATGTCGATCCGGCCAACGGGCTGCCGCGTGTGCGCGGATTGTTTTCGGCGACCCATATCGGACGCCTGCTCGGGGTGCCGGTGCTCGGGTTCGAACTGGCCAGCACGTTTGCCGAAATCGAAGCGGCTTTGGTCGACTAGCGGTGGCTGTCCCGCAGCACCCGATGGCGGCCACTTTGCGCTCGTCTGATGGCGGCAAGGTGGTTTCCGCCCGGGATGCGGTGCGGCTGATTCGCGACGGTGATACGGTCGCGACGGGAGGGTTCGTCGGTATCGGCTTCGCCGAGAATGTCGCCGTTGCGCTGGAGCAGCGCTTTGTAGACAGTCAGGCCGCCGATATTCATGGCTTGGGCAGTCCGCGTAACCTGACTCTGGTCTACGCCGCCGGCCAGGGGGATGGCAAGGAGCGCGGCCTCAATCATTTCGGCCACGACGGCCTGCTGTCCAGGGTGGTTGGCGGCCACTGGGGCTTGGTGCCCAAGGTCCAGTCGCTGGCGGTGGCCAACCGCATCGAGGCCTACAACCTGCCGCAGGGGGTGATCACCCACTTGTTTCGCGACATTGCCGCCGGCAAGCCGGGAACGATCACGCGGGTCGGACTCGGCACCTTCGTTGATCCGCGCTTCGGCGGCGGCAAACTGAATGAGCGTACGACGGCTGATCTCGTGCGGATCATGGAGATCGATGGCGAGGAATACCTGTTCTACAAGGCATTTCCTATCCACGTCGGCATCATCCGCGGTACGACGGCTGACCCGGACGGCAACATCACGATGGAGAAGGAGGCGCTGACCCTGGAGGCACAGGCCATCGCGATGGCGGCGCACAACTCGGGTGGCATCGTTATCGCCCAGGTCGAGCGGGTGGCCGAGCGCGGCACGTTGAACCCGCGTCAGGTCAAGATTCCCGGCATTCTGGTTGATTGCGTGGTGGTCGCCGAAAAGCCCGAATACCACATGCAGACTTTCGCCGAGCCCTACAGCCCGGCGTTTTCCGGCGAAATCAAGGTGCCGATGTCGGCCATTGCCGCGATGCCCATGGGCGAGCGCAAGATCATCGCCCGGCGGGCGGCCCTGGAACTCCGCGCCAACGCCGTTGTGAACCTCGGTATCGGCATGCCGGAAGGGGTGGCCAATGTTGCCGCCGAGGAGCAGATTATCGACCTGCTGACATTGACTGCCGAGCCCGGCGTGATCGGCGGCGTGCCGGCCGGCGGCCTGAGCTTCGGTGCGGCGACCAATGCGCAGGCGATCATCGACCAGCCTAGTCAGTTCGATTTTTACGATGGTGGCGGCCTCGACCTTGCCTTCCTCGGCCTGGCCCAGGCCGACCGCCAGGGCAATCTCAATGTTTCCAAATTCGGGCCGCGGCTGGCTGGCGCAGGCGGCTTCATCAACATTTCGCAGAATGCCAAAAAGGTCGTCTTCGTCGGCACCTTCATGGCGGGTAACCTGGAGGTTACGGTCGATGGCGGAAAACTACGGATTCTCGAAGACGGCTCGGCAATCAAGTTCGTCAACGAAGTCGAGCACCGCACCTTCAGCGGCCCGCAGGCGGCGAAATGGGGCAAGAGCGTGCTCTATATCACCGAGCGCTGCGTTTTCAAGCTGACCGCCGAGGGGCTGGAACTGATTGAAATCGCGCCTGGCGTCGATTTGCAGAAGGACATCCTCGACAAGATGGAATTCCGGCCGATCATGCGCCGCGAGCCAACGCTGATGGACGCCCGGATCTTCGCCGATGCACCGATGAACATCCGTGCCGAAATGCTCGAACGGCCGCTGGCCGAGCGGCTGTCCTACGATCCGCGGAAAAAAATCTTCTTCCTCGACTTCGCCGGCCTCAGCGTGGGCAGCCAAGGCGATATCGAACGCATCCGCGAAGGCGTCGAGGCGTTTCTGGCGCCGGTCGGCCACAAGGTCAGCGCCATCGTCAATTACGACCGCTTCAGCATCTTGCCCGAACTGATCGATGCCTACATCGGTATGGTCAAGGGCATCATGGAGCGCCATTACCACGACGTCACGCGCTACACCTCGAACACCTTCCTGCGCATGAAGCTGGGCGAGGCGCTGGAAAAGCGCCATCTTTCACCAAAGCTCTGCGAGACCGCCGAGCAGGCGCGGGAAATGCTCGAAAATCATTGATGACCGAAGGGTCATTAAGTCGATGACATCGGCTCCGGGCGAGGTATCATTGCCCGATTGCTACGGTCGACATGAGTTTTGGCATGAAAATCACATCTTTGGGGCTGCTGTCCGGACGAAAATCCCGCATCGTGCTGGCGCTTGTCGCGCTGCTTGCAGCCGGCACCTACTTTCTCTCTCGCTCCGATGCGCCCGCGCCAGTTGATCCGGAGAGGCCAGCCAATGCGACACGTCCAGCCCTGACCGTCCGTCTGACGGCGCCGCAGCGCCTGGACTGGCCCTTGGTCCTGCCGGCCAACGGCAATGTCGTCGCCTGGCAGGAGGCCGTGATCGGCCCCGAGATCGCCAATTACCGGATCACCGAGGTGCGGGTCCAGGTCGGCGATCAGGTCAGGAAAGGCCAGGTGCTGGCCCGCATCGCCAGCGATACCGTGGCCAGCGAACTGGCTGAAACCAAGGCGGCAGTCGCGGAGCTGGAAGCCAGCGCCGCCGAGGCCAAGGCCAATGCCGAACGGGCCAGGGAGCTGAAGGAAAAGGGTTTCTACAGCTCGCAACTGAACACGCAATACCAGACGGCCGAGCATACGGCGCTGGCCCGGCTGGCCGCCGCCCGGGCGCGCCAGCAGGCGGCGGGGCTGAAAATGGACAAGACCGGCGTGCTGGCGCCGGACGATGGTGTCATCTCCGCGCGCAGCGCGACGGTCGGCTCGCTGACCCAGCCCGGGCAGGAACTGTTCCGGCTGATTCGCGGCGGCCGCCTGGAGTGGCGGGCTGAAGTGCCGTCGGCCGATCTCGGCAAGCTCCGGGCCGGTGTGCTCGCCACGCTGACGGCGCCGAGCGGCGAAACGGTCAAGGGCACGGTGCGTGCCGTTGCGCCCAGCGTCGATCCGCAAACGCGTAGCGGGCTGGTCTACGTCGACCTGCCGGCGACGAGCGCCATTCGCGCCGGCATGTTTGCCCGCGGCGAATTCCAGTTGGCACAAAGCCCCGCCCTGACGCTGCCGCAATCGGCGCTGGTCCTGCGCGAAGGCTTTGCCTATGTGTTCCGGCTGGAGGGCGAGGATCGCGTGGCGCAGACCAAGGTCGAGCTTGGCCGCCGCCTTGGCGAACGGGTCGAAATCGTTTCCGGACTGGCTGCCGGGGCGCGGGTCGTCGAGACCGGCGCCGGTTTCCTGGCCGACGGCGATGCCGTGAAGGTCGTCGAAGGAATTTCGAAATGAGCCTTTTTTTCGGGCCGACCGTAGCATTTGAGTTCTCCGGGGAAAAAGAGGGCGTGGCGTGCTGAACGTTTCGTCGTGGTCGATCCGCAACCCGATTCCGGCCATTCTTTTGTTCGTGCTGCTGACGCTGGCGGGTGGCATGGCCTTCAAGGCGATGAAGATCCAGCAGTTCATGGACATCGACCTGCCGACCGTCACCGTTACCGCCAGCTTGCCCGGCGCCGCACCGGCCCAGATGGAAACCGAGGTGGCGCGCAAGATCGAGAATTCGGTGGCGACGCTGCAGGGCATCAAGCACATCTACACCAAGGTCCAGGACGGCACGGCGACGGTGACCGTCGAGTTCCGCCTGGAAAAGCCGACGCAGGAGGCGGTCGACGATGTGCGCGATGCCGTCTCGCGCATCCGCGCCGATCTGCCCGGCGATATCAAGGACCCGGTGATCAGCAAGGTCAACCTGTCCGGCGCGCCGATCCTGACCTACACCGTGGCGTCGAGCCGGATGGACGACGAGGCGCTGTCGTGGTTCGTCGATAACACGGTGACCAAGGCGCTGCTCTCGGCGCGCGGCGTCGGCGCCGTGTCGCGGGTCGGCGGCGTGACGCGGGAAATCCGCATCGAACTCGATCCGGCCCGGATGCTGGCGCTCAACGCCACGGCGGCCGACATCTCGCGCCAGTTGCGGCAAGTCCAGCAGGATGCTTCGGGCGGCCGTTCCGACATCGGCGGCATCGAGCAATCGGTGCGCACTATTGCCACCGTGCAGCGAGCCGACGAACTCGGCGCCATGGACATCGTGCTCTCCGACGGCCGGCGCATCCGCCTCGACCAGGTGGCGACAGTCCGCGATACCGTCGGCGAACAGCGCACTGCTGCGCTGCTCAACGGCAAGCCGGTGGTCGGCTTTGAAATCACCCGCAGCAAGGGCGCCGGCGAAGTCGAAGTGGCCGATCACATCAAGCTGGTACTCGAAAAGCTGAAGGCCGATCACCCGGACATCGAGATCACCGAGGCCTTCAATTTCGTCGATCCGGTGCTTGAAAACTACGAAGGCTCGATGAAGCTGCTGATCGAAGGCGCGCTGCTCGCCGTGCTGGTCGTCTGGCTGTTCCTGCGCGACGGCCGGGCCACCTTCGTCTCGGCCGCCGCCTTGCCGCTGTCGGCGATCCCGACCTTCGCCGCAATGTACCTGATGGGCTTCACGCTCAACGTCGTGACCCTGCTCTCCATGTCGCTGGTCGTCGGCATCCTGGTCGACGACGCCATCGTCGAGATCGAAAACATCATGCGCCACCTGCGCATGGGCAAGACGCCCTACCAGGCGGCCATGGAAGCGGCTGACGAAATCGGCCTGGCGGTCATCGCCACCACCTTCACGCTGATCGCCGTTTTCCTGCCGACCGCCTTCATGAGTGGAGTGCCGGGCAAGTTCTTCGTGCAGTTCGGGTGGACGGCGGCGATTGCCGTCTTCTTCTCGCTGGTCGTCGCCCGCATGCTGACGCCGATGATGGCCGCCTACATCCTGCGCCCGATCACGCACGACGTGCCGACACCGGGCTGGCTGAAGCTCTACGAAGGCTGGGCGGCCTGGTGTTTGAAGCACCGCGTACTGACCATGCTCGCCGCCACCGTTTTCTTCGTTGGTTCCTTCATGCTCGTGCCGCTGCTGCCGAAGGGGTTCCTGCCGCCGGACGACGTTTCGCAAACACAGATTTATTTGTCCCTGCCGCCTGGCGTCACCTTCAAGGAGACGCTGGCCGCCGCCGAACAGGCACGGGTCATCGCCCAGGCCAACCCGCACGTCAGGCTGGTGTATACCGCCGTCGGGGGCGGCAAGGCGGGCAGCGACCCGTTCGCCCCGGCTGGCGCCGCCGAGGTGCGCAAGGCGACGCTGACCCTGAATCTGACGCCGCGCGGCGAACGCTCCGGGATCAGCAAACAGGCCATCGAAGGCGAGTTGCGTCGGGGACTGGCCGAGATTCCCGGTGTCCAGGTCAAGGTCGGCCTGGCCTCCGGCAACGAGAAATACATCCTTGTGCTGGCCAGCGAAAACGGCCCGCTGCTGGCCGAGCACGCCCGCGTGGTCGAGCGCGAATTGCGCAGCCTGTCCGGCATCGGCAACATCACCTCGACGGCCAGCCTGGTCCGTCCGGAACTGGTCATCCGCCCCGATTTCGCCCGCATGGCCGACCTTGGCGTCACCTCGGCAGCCATTGCCGACACCTTGCGCATTGCCACCGCCGGTGACTACGACCAGGGGCTGGCCAAGTTCAACCTTGCCCAGCGCCAGGTTCCTATCGTCGTCAAATTGCCGCCCGCCGCCCGCGCAGATCTGGCCTTGCTCGAACGGCTCACCGTCCCCGGCAAGCACGGCCCGGTGCTGCTGGCCAATGTCGCTTCGGTCGGCATTGCCGGCGGGCCGGCCGAAATCGACCGCTACGACCGCCTGCGCAACATCAATTTCGAAATCGAGCTGAACGGTGTGCCGCTCGGCGAAGTCGAGGCCAAGGCGTTGGCCCTGCCCAGCCTGGCCAACCTGCCGCCCGGCATCATCCAGGCCACCATCGGCGACGCCGAGGCGATGGGCGAACTGTTCCAGAGCTTCTCGCTGGCCATGGCGACCGGCGTGCTCTGCATCTACATCGTGCTGGTCCTGCTGTTTAAGGATTTCGTCCAGCCGGTGACCATCCTGGCCGCGCTGATCCTCTCCGTGCCCGGCGCCTTCCTGGCACTGTTCGTCACCCAGACGGCGCTGTCGATGCCGTCGATGATTGGTCTGATCATGCTGATGGGCATCGCCACCAAGAATTCGATCCTGCTCATCGACTACGTCGTGCTGGCCCGCCGCGAGCATGGCCTGAACCGCTGGGACGCGCTGCTCGACGCCTGCCGCAAGCGGGCCCGGCCGATCGTCATGACCACCGTCGCGATGGGCGCCGGCATGATGCCGATCGCGCTCGGTATCGGCACCGATCCGAGCTTCCGCGCGCCGATGGCCATCGTCGTCATCGGCGGCCTGATCACCTCGACTTTCCTCAGCCTGTTGGTCATCCCGGTCGTCTTTACCTACGTCGACGACCTGATCTCGTTTATTCGCGCGAAGCTGGGGCGGGTGTCACACTGAAGAAATTTTCGGCGCCGACAATGCTCTTTCGCAGCAAGTGTGGAATATGCCACGGACAAACCGGGAGCCCTCACCTAAGCTGTAGTCAAAGGAGGGTCAGTCATGGCAATTACTGCAAACGTATCCCTGTTCAAGAATGAATTTGTCGCGCAATTGAGCGATGGTCGTTGTATCGAGCGTCACGACTGGCGCGAAATGGCCGAGGCGCTATGCAGCGCCGGGGTGCTGGCCACTGGTGTCGAGTATGTCTGGCGTTCAGGGCAGCGCATGATCACGGCCGGCCAGCAAGTGGCCATGCGTTCGGAAATCCGTCGCCAGGGTCACCGCCACGACGCTCATAGCGTCGCGGCCTGATTATTCGGCTGAAAGCACGCCAATAAGTGCGCGGCCTTAGTCCTGATCCCCGTTTTCGGGAGGATCGTACGCCGACCGATGGTCGGCTTTTTTTTGCCTGGCTTGGCAAGCGCCTCTAACTTTGGTCATAATCGCGCGGCGCGATTTGCGCTTGAATACGGTTCGGGTTCCTGTCGACAGCCGGACCGCCAGTCGACAGGACGAAACCTTGGCTGAACAGGCTTCTGCAATACCGAACAGGCATTCCCTCCGGGTGATCTTCAGTCTGGCCCTGATCCTGGGGCTGGCTATCATCTGGCTGGCCGCGGCCTACGAGCTTGACCGCCGGCGTAGCAGCGACCTGCGTGAAGTCGCGCGCGCCACCGAATTCCAGGCACAAGCCTTCGCCGAGAACACGCTCTCTACTATCAAGCGATTGAACGAAATCCTGCTTGACCTGCGTTTGCGCTGGGAGGGCGATCCCGGGCACTTTGCCCAACTGGTCAAGCGCCGACAGCAATACATGGCGGACGTGGCCTTTCAGGTTGCCGTAATCGATGCCGACGGCTGGATGGCCTATTCCAACCTGGCCGCCCCCAAGGACCGGGTCTATCTCGGCGAGCGGGAACATTTCCGTGTCCATCGCGATGGCGGCGACCGGCTGTTCATCAGCAAGCCGCTCAAGGGCAAGGTGTCGGGTAAATGGACGATCCAGTTTACCCGCCCGATCCTCGAACAGGAGAAGTTCAAGGGGGTCTTGGTCGTTTCGGTTAGCCCGGAAACCATTGCGGCGTTCAGCGAAAAACTGGCGCCGGACACCATCATCACCTTGGTGGCAGACGGCGGGGACATCATGGCCCGCTACCCTGACAACGAGCAGGCCATGGGTATGAAACTGACCGGTACGCCCTATCTGGTGCCCGATGCACCGATTTCGGGCAACTTCTCGCGGCGGGCTCAGGTCGATGGTGTCGAGCGTCTTTACGGTTTTCACCGCCTTCCCGAGTATGGACTCAGCTTCGTCGTCGGCCATTCGGTAGAGGCGGTGCTGGCCGGTTACCGCGATCACCGCTTCAATGTGCTTGCCGTCGCTTCCGGCATCAGTCTGGCCTTCGCGGCCCTGCTGCTGCTGTTGTTCCGTTCGCTGTCGGCCCGGGCCGAGGTGGAGCAGCGGCTGCAGGACAGTCAGGCGATGCTCAGGTCGGCGGTCGATGCTATTGGCGAGGCCTTCGTGATCTACGATCACGACGATCGGCTGGCCTATTGCAACGAGCAATACCGCGCCTACTACCGTACCTCGGCTGACCTGCTGGTGCCGGGCATGTCGTTTGAGGAAATCGTCCGGGGCGGCGCTGAGCGCGGTCAATACAAGGAGGCGGTCGGACGGGTCGATGTCTGGGTGGTCGAAAGGATGGCGGCCCATCGCAGCGGCCAGACCGACCTCATTCAGGAAATCGATGGCGGGCGCTGGCTTCGCATCCGCGAGCGCAAGACCCCCGAAGGGTTTACCGTCGGCTTCCGCATCGACATTACTGAACTGTACGAAGCCAAGCAGGCCGCAGAGGCAGCCAATCTGGCGAAGAGCCGCTTCCTGGCCGTGATGTCGCATGAAATCCGGACGCCGCTGAACGGCATCCTCGGCATGGCGCAAATGCTGCTGTTGTCCGGACAGCACGAGCAGGACAGGCAGGAATACGCGAGAACGATCCTGAATTCCGGCCAGACCCTGCTGGCCCTGCTCAATGACATCCTCGACCTGTCGAAAATCGAGGCTGGCAAGTTCGAACTCCTTCCCTCTGTCTTCGAGCCGGGGCAACTGCTCGCGGAGACGAGCGCGCTGTTCGCCGGTCCGGTTCGCGAGAAAAATCTGGAGATTCGCACCCGCTGGGCGGGTCCGGAAGGGTCTCGCTATCGCGCCGACCCGATACGCCTGCGCCAGATGCTGTCCAACCTGGTTAGCAACGCCATCAAATTTACCGAGCGCGGCTTCGTCGAGGTCGAGGCGCTCGAAGTGATCCGCGAGGGTGGGCAGGCAACGCTGGAATTCGCCGTGCGCGACAGCGGTATCGGCATCCCGCCGGAAAAGCAGGGGCTGCTGTTCAAACCCTTCTCGCAAGCCGACAGTTCGACCACGCGCGAGTATGGCGGCACCGGGCTCGGCCTGTCCATCGTTCGTCGACTGGCTGTCCTAATGGGTGGCGAAGCCGGTGTCGAAAGCATGCCCGGCCAGGGGTCGCGTTTCTGGTTCCGTATCCGTACCGAGGTGCTTGGCGCCAACGAAGAGAGCCGGCGCAGCCAGCGAGCGCCCGCTGCACAGCCAGAGGCCTCGGCTTCGCCGGTGATCGCCGGTCGTGTGCTGGTCGTTGAGGATAATCCGGTCAATCGCAAGGTCATTCAAGCCATGCTGGGCAAACTCGGCCTGCACATCGATACCGTCGAGAACGGCCAGGAGGCACTGGATGCCATTACCGGCGGACTGAAGCCTGACCTGGTCTTGATGGACGTTCAGATGCCGGTCATGGACGGCTTGCAGGCGACCGCCGAAATCCGGCGCTGGGAGGCTGCGGGCGAGCGCGACCATCTGCCCATCGTCGCGCTGACCGCCGGCGCCTTCGAGGAAGACCACCAGCGCTGCATAGCGGCCGGCATGGACGATTTCCTGGCCAAGCCGATCAAGCACGGCGAACTGCTGGCCGCCCTCGGCAAATGGCTGGGGGCTAGTCGTTAGTCGGGAGTTATTGGTTGTTAGCAAGGTTTGAGGGCACCGGGGGCGCCCTTGGTTTTGCTAGAGACTACCGACTAATAACTAACGACCATCCTTGCGTCCGAACGTTACCGTGTAGAACACGTCCAGCGCGTTGTCGCTGCCGGCCCGGCCGACGACGGCGATCTGCCGGGTGAGGTTGACCGTCAGCTTGACAATGCCCTCGGCGCGGCCCAGCGTCTGCTCGTAGGAGAGCAGGGCGTTGGTCGACAGGCGCTTGCCGACGCTGAGAATCTGCTGGCCGGTGGTGGCGGCCGTATCGACGCTGCTGCCGCCAGCAACCCGGCTGCTGGCCTGACGGGCGCCGCTGTCGCCGATGACGCCCTGGCGAATGCCGAACTCGTCGAAGCCGAAGGTCTTTTTCACCTGTGCCAGCAGGTTGCCTGAATCGTTGCCGAGCAGACCGCCGGCGGCGGAGAAGAGCAGAGCAGCGTCGCCGCCGCCCATCTGCTCCGGGCCGTGGCCGAGAACCAGCCAGGCCAGTTTCTCGGCGTCAGGCAACTCGGGATCGGAGACCAGTTTGACCACCGGCTTTTGCGCCGTGCCGCCGATCTGCACGCCGGCCTCGACAGCCAGTCCCTTGCGCATGGCGCGCACGTCCAGTCCCGGATTGTCGAGCAGGCCGTTGAAACTGAGGATGCCGCGTTCGATGTCCAGTTTTTGGCCGTAGGCGTCGAAACGGCCGCCACGCGTGCGGATCGTGCCGCTGGCCCGTGGCAGGTCGCGGCCCTGGGCGGTGATGCGGACTTCGCCGCCCAAGCGGCTGGACAGGCCGGCGCCTTGAAACAGAAAGTTGCGGCCGAGATCGGTGCTGATGTCGAGATCGAGCTTGGGACGCAGGGCGGTTTTCGATTTCTCGCTGCCGGGGCGTTTGACGACGACATCGTCGGACAGCCTGGGGGCGCCGCCGGGCGCCAGTTGCCAGTAGCCGGCGTCGACCGCCAACTTGCCGTGGGCGCCCAGCGTGCCGTCCTGCCAGGTCAGTCGTCCGCTGCCGGAAACGGCCACCCACTGGTCCGCCAACTGGAAGGCGCCGAGACGGTCCAGCCGGAAATCCAGGAAGGCACTGTCGCCTGCAGCAGCGCCGTCGGCGAGGGCGCGGTCGACCTGCATTTCGCCGCTGATGTCGAGGCGGCCGGGCTTGCTGGTCAGGCCCGCCAGATCGTCCCGGGCTTCGACGCGCAGGGCTCTCGGCAAGGGCTGCAACAGGCTGTCGAAGCCGAGCCGGTTGATGCGCAGCAGGTTGTCGCGCAAATCGACATCGAGTTCGCCCCGCGCCAGATGGAGGCCCTGCTCGGGCAGGCGCAGGGCCAGTTGGTCGCCGCGGAACTTCCCGCTGAGCAGTGGTGCGGCCGGCGTGCCGGCGAGTTGCAGTTCGCCCGTACCCCGGCCTTCGCTCTGCCAGCCTTCGCCGATCACTTCGCCCAGCCAGCCAATGGCGGCTACTTCGGCTTTCAGGCTTCCCTGCCAGCGAGCCTGCCGGTCGAGCGACCAGGGGCTGCGCATGGCGGCATTCAGTTCGCCGTCGACCTGGCCGAGGCGGCTACCGCGGGCGCTCAGGCTGGCGCGCAGCTGCCGCCCATCGGCGCCGGCCTGCACCGTGGCCTGCCAGTCGAGCGGATTGCCGGCCAGCCTTGCCGGGCCGAGGCTCCAGCCCGTTGCGGCCAACGTCAATGGGGCTGGGGCAGCGAGGGCGATATGGCGCGCCGGGTCCGGGCTGCTCAGTCTGGCTTCGGTCAGCTTGCCCTGCCAGGTGGTCCGGTTGGCGGTCAGTCCGCCCTCGGCGGCGAGGCGGAGGCTGCTATCGTCGGCCAGTTCGGCGCTGGCGCTCAGGCGGTGGGCTTGATTGCTGCCTTCAGCCAGAAGGTGAACAGCGCGGGCCAGCCCTGGCTGTTCGGGTGTGCTGAGGCCGGCGATGTCGAGACGCAGCGCGAGCGGCGAAATCGCCTCGCCGCCAAGGTCGGCCTTCAGGCTCAGACCGCTCAGACGGATGATGCCGGGCAGGCCGAGCCGTTCCGCATCGATGGCAACGGCCAGACGCGGGCTTTGGGGCTGACCGCTCACTTCGAGATGAGCGTCGAGTCCGCCTTCCAGGCCGTAGGGGCCGAGTTGCGGCGCCACGACATCGACTGTCAGCCGGTCGCCGGCCTGGCCGAAGGCGCCCTGGGCGGTCAGCCGGTTGGTGCCGGCGGCGAGCCGAATATCGAGGCGTGGGATGCGTGGCCAGTCGACGGCCAGGCGCCCCTCGCCGCTAAGTGGCTGCCCGGCCAGCCGGCTGTCCTGCAGGACGAAAGAGGCATCGGCGACCGGGTGCGGCGCGAGTCGCCCTTCAGCCTTCAGGCGGGCATTGATCTGCGCCGCCGGCAGTTTGCCGAAGCGGCTCGGGTCGAAGCGCTGCAATTCGCCTTCGGCGGTAAAGCGCCGCTCGCCGTCGAGCTTGATCTCGCCGTGCGCGGTCAGCCGTGCATCGCCGGATTCGAGCCGCAGTTGCGGCAGGGTGACGCGCCCCTCGGCGTGCATGGCCTCGGCCCGCAGGCGGAAACCGGCGCCGCTCAGGTCGACGTTGAGGTTTTGCCGGTCGCCGCCGACGGAACTTGAAAATTGGCCATTTAAAGGGGGCGACCGTAGCATTGTGGCGATTTGGGCGGCTTGCAGGCGCCGGACGTCGAAGGCCAGCGTCAGCGCGCCGCTGCGCCACTCGCCGTGGCCGGTCAGCTCAGCGTTGCCAGGCACGGTGGCATGCAGGCTGGCGAACCGGGCGACTTCGCCCTGCCATTCCAGCGTGCCTGCCAGCGTCTCGAGCGGCAGGCGCTGCTTGTCCAGCGGGCCGGGCTGGTGATTGGTCAGGCCGAAGCTGCCAACGATGCCCTCTCCCTGCGGCTGGACGTCGGCGACGATGCTGAGTCGGGCCTGTGGCGCACCGTCCTGCCAGGTGGCCGGATCGATGTCGTCGAGCTGGACGCGGGCGCGGGCGAAGGCGGCGCTAGCGAAGGGCGTCAGCTCGATTTCGGCATGGCCGGTCACGCCCTCGGTGGCAACGGCCGAGATTGTCAGGCGGTCGAGCGGTCCGAGGGCGGTCAGCGCGACGGCCAGCGGTCGCTTGTCGAGCAGGCCGGCGATCTGGGCGTTGGCGTCGAGCGGGAAGGGAGCCGCGCCGTCGAGCGTGGCGTTGCCGCTGAACGCGATTCCGGCTGTCCGGGCGCGCCAGCCGTCGATCCGGTGGCGGCGCCCATCGCTGCTCAGGCGTGCGACGAGATCGGTGACGGTCAGCGCATCGTCCCAGCGCAACGTGGATACGGCCAGTTTTTCGATATCGACTGCCAGCGGTAGGCGCAGGTCGGTCGGCACGGGCGTCGCCGTGCTGCTTGGCCGTTGTGTCAGGCGCAACTGATCGACGCTCAGTGTGGCGATCTGCAGCGTGCCGTGCAGCAGGGCGGCCGGCGCCCAGTCGACACTCAGATCAACGGCCTCGATTTGCCGGTCAGCATCCTGCCAGCGCAATCGGCCGAGGGTGAAGCCGCCGAGCAGGCGACCGCTGGCCGCTTCGACCTGCAGGCGCTCGCCGCTTGCGCTCTCGGCCAGCCCAGCCAGGGCACCCAGGCCGCTTTCGCTGGTCGTCAGCCAGCCGGCGGCGCCGAGAACGGCGAGGGTGGCAAGAAGGGCGAGGCGGCGCATCAGAACGGAATGGCCAGGGAGAAGTGCAGATGCACTTCGTGGGTGCGTTGGCCGTAGGCGAGATCGACGCCGATCGGCCCGGCCGGGCTGCGCCAGCGTGCCCCCAGGCCGTAGCCGAAGGCGAGCCGGACATCGGTCAGCGAATCGACGGCATCGCCGGCGTCGACGAAGGCGGCAATACCCCAGTCGTCGGCCAGCCAGTGCGTGAATTCGGCGCTGGCGATGGCCAGGTAACGGCCGCCGACGGTCGCCGTGCCTTCCTTGATGCCCAGGCTCTGGTAGGCATAGCCGCGCACCGAGCCGGCGCCCCCCGTGCGGAACAGGTAGTCCTGCGGGATGTGCAGCCGCGAGTCGGCCAGCGTATAGCCGGCCTCGCCGCGCAGGGTCAGGGTGTCAGTCTTGCCGAGCGGGATGAAGTGCTGGAGGCGGGCATGCAGGCGCACGAAATTCTGGTCTGAAAGTGCCGCCCGCGAGCCAACGCCGATCTGGGCCTGGACGACGGTGCCGTGGCGCGGTTCGAGCAGGCTGTCGACCTGGCGCCAGGTCCACATCGCGTTCGGCACCAGCGCCCGGCTGGTCACTGCCGGCGCGCCGTCTGGATAGCGGCGCTCGTCCTGCCAGTTCAGCGACAGGCGCTGCTCGACGCTGCCGCGTTGTTGTACGGTCTGGGCGCCGAAGGCGTAGCGCTCGGTCTTCAGGCCTTCGATGTCCGTCGATTCGACCATCACGCCGAGGCTGTGGCGGCGGTTGCGCTCGTCCGGCGGCAGGAAGACGTCAGCGTAGGCGGTCTGCTTCTTCTGTTCCAGGCGCAGGCCGCTGTCCAGTTCCCAGGCCTGGTTGAAGAGATCGGGCGTGTGGTACTTGAATTCGACGCGGGCGCCGGTATTCGAGCTGGCACCGGCCCCGAAGGAAATACGGTGCGGCGAGCGTTCGCGGACGCGGACGACGACCGGCGCCGTGGCGGAGCCGTCGTCCTGAAGTTCGGCGGCATCGCGGTCAAGTGTCGCCGTCACCGAGGAAAAGTAGGGCGTTGCTTGCAGGGTGGTTTGCAGCGCGTTCAGTTTTTCCTCGCGGTAGGGCTGGCCAGGGCGGACGAGGCGGTTGTAGCGTTCGATCAGCTCGGGCGTGTAGCGTTGCAGGCCTTCGACGCGCAGGGCGCCGAAGCGGTAGCGCGGGCCGGCGTCGTAATGGGCGCGCAGGTTCGCCCGGCGGGTTTCGGTATCGACGCTTGCTTCGCTGTCGACCAGGCGGGCATCGGCATGATCGAGGGCGAGCAGTTCGCCCAGCACCTGCTGCTTGGCTGCATTCCAGTCGGCCTGGCGGAAGGGCTGGCCAGGTGGCAGGCGCCAGCCGGCGATCAGCGCGTCGCGGGTCTTTGCCTCGACCGGCCCGGCAATGGCCAGGTCGAGCTCGCCAATGACCGTCCGTGGCCCGGCGTCGAGGGTCAGCTTGAGGCCGGCGTCCCGATCGGCGAATTCGAAGATCGGTGAAAAATAGCCTTCGGTGGCCAGGATTTCGCTGAGCAATCCCTGCAGCTTGCGCGGGTTGCCGGCTTCTTCGGGCAGCCAGGGGGAGAGTAGTTCGGCGATTTCGTCCGGTGCATGCAACGCGAGCTCGCCCGCCACCAGGGGGGGGCTGGCGAGACAGAGCAGGAGGAGAGGCAGGCGGCGGGCGATCACGCCGTCATTTTACGCGCTGGGGACGTCCTGGCGGGGCGGCAGCACGAAACTGCGCGGCTGCTGCCGGAGCCGCTGCCATAGCGCCTTGAACAACAGTCCGCCATGTTCGAACCGGATGCCGCGGGCGCGCATGGCGGTACGCAGGGCCAAGGTGAAGCTGACTGCCAGGTTGGTGAAGCCGATGGCCGCGATCCCGAGGGCGGCCCAGGCGATGGCCTTGAGCGGCAGCGCGAACTGGAAGCCGACCAGCGCGTAGCCGAGGTTGGCCGAGGCGAAGGCGATGTGGCGGATATCCAGCGGCAGCCCGAGGATGGTGCCGATGACGCCAGTCGAGCCGAGCATGCAGCCGAACAGGAAATTGCCCATGATGCCGCCCAGCCGGTCCTGGATGTAGGCACCGATACGGGCGGCGCGGTCACGGCCGAACAGCGCGCGCAGCCAGCGCAGCCGGGCGAGCCGTGGGCCGATGTCGGCATAGGCGGCGCGGTTGTCGAAGTAGCCGGTGATCAGGCCGGACAGGAAGAGATAGAAGCCGGCGATGGCCGCATGCGGCAGCGCCCAGGACAGCGGGTCGAGGTCGGCGATCAGGTGGGCGCCCTTGTCGACGGAAATCGGTGGCAGGTCGGCGACGAAACCGAGGCAGAGGCCGACGATCACGGCTACCGGCAGGGCGATCATGACGTTGCCGGCGATGGCGGCGAGCTGGCTTCGGCTGACCGCGGCGATCACGTCGACCAGCCGTTCGAGATCGGCGCTGCGGCTCAGGCGGAGGTCGCCGAGCAAGCCGGCAAGCGTCTGCGCGGTCATTGCTGGCTGCTTGGTGGCCACCGTCATGCCGAGCAGGAAGATGGTCACGAAGCCGAGGCCGTAGATCATGCTGAACAGGAAGGCCTCGCCAAACAGCGGCGCGTGCAGCGCGGCGGCCTTGATCTTGAGCAGGGCCATCAGGCCGATGATCACGCCGGCGCCGGCCGCCGAGCGCCACATCCGGCTGTAGTCGGCCGGCGTCTCGCAGATGTAGTGTTCGCCGGAGCGGGCGGCGTTCTCGGTGACCCGCACGGCGAGCAGGTGAGAGAGCTGGCCGAGGTAGAAGCGCAGACTGTTGCGGCGGTTTTCGGCCAGGAAGGCGGCGTGGGCGAACTCCGCCCAGGCCTGGAGGGCGTCGTCGCGGACGCTGGCCTGTTCGCCGGCAGTCAGGATGGCGGCCAGATCGAGGAGGCGTTCGAGGCTCTGCTCGCTGCGCGTCAATAGATAGGAAAGATGGAGGCTGGTGCCGACAGTGAGCGCCCGCTTGCGAATGCGCTGCAGGGTGTCCCGGCACTGGTCGGCAATGACCAGCAGCTGGCTGCCGTCGTCAGCGCATGTGTGCGGATCGTTCAGCGCAGCGCGGAAACAGCTGACGAAATCGAGTGCTTCGGCCGACAGGGCGACGAAGCGCGGCGTGTCGTCATCGAAACTCGGCGAGGCGCGCATCAGTTCGCTTTCGACACCGAGGCCGCTGACCCGGTGGGCGAGCAACAGCATGGCATCGAGCATCTGTTCCTGGATGCTGCGCCAGTCAATGTTGCGCAGTTCCTCGGCGGGGGCGATCAGCGCCCAGAAGCGTTGTGCCGACTCGGGCGGAATTTCCTCCAGCCAGCGCCAGTCGTCGGCCCGGTCGTAGATGACGTGCAGGCAGTCCTTGAGCCGGCGTTCGTCGGGGACCTCGGGCAGCAGGCGGCTGCCCAGGATGCGCCACCATTCGGAGAAGAAGCCGGTACCCGGCAGGATGCCGCTGTCGGTGAAGAAGGTGACCAGCCGCCGGGTGGCGATGAAATGGACGATATGTCCACAAAAGGCGGCGCGCAGCGAGGCATCGGCTTCCAGCCGGTCTAGCATGGCCTGATAGCGCTCTGGCGCGGCGTGGTCACGCCGGTTTTGCGGGCGTAATGCGGCGACCAGGCGCCGGATCAGTTCCAGGGTGTCGGCTTCGGGGGTGCGAAAGCGGTTCAGGGCATCGGCGAGCGGATCGCCGGAGGACTTCGGCTTGCCGAGCACCCAGAGCAGGAAATTGCGCATTGGTGCCATCGATATCTTTCATGTCGGCTGTCCCGTATGTGCGGGAAGACACATATTACCCGAACGAATAGATGTATAACGTGTGTGACATGTGGCTAGACAGTGACCGTTTGTATTAAAATTGAACAGTTGCGTACCGAATACTTTTTCATTCTTACTGGGACTGCTGAATATGAACATCATCAAGAAATCTCTGGTTCTGGCCCTGCTGGCCAGCATTGGCTTCACCGCCGTGGCCCAGGAACGCGTTTATGTGATCGACCAGCGCGACGTCGTCGCCAAGTCCGGCTTCGGCCTGTGCTGGCGTACCGGCTACTGGACCCCGGCCGCTGCCGCTGCCGACAAGGCCGGTTGCGAGTGCGACAAGGACCTGCTGCCGGCTGCCACCTGCGCACCGAAGGCTGCTGCCCCGGCTGCTCCGGCCGCCCCGGCCGCTGCTGGCGTCAAGCCG